>Ga0209633_10000029_pt1 | contig 171196 bp, 167 predicted proteins | sample Cruoilmetagenom1_FD_187290 | JGI IMG/M metagenome (GOLD analysis project Ga0209633, IMG submission 187290) | Oil polluted marine microbial communities from Coal Oil Point, Santa Barbara, California, USA - Sample 1 (SPAdes) (version 2) | ecosystem: Environmental > Aquatic > Marine > Oil seeps ... | reverse complement strand
AGCTGGGTTGACTGGGACAAGTATCGCCTGTTTGAGACGTTGGGATTTTGGACTAGCGAAAATAGCTGCAGCACATCTCAGCCGTAGCGGCATTCACAAAGGTGACCTCAGCCGCGCTAGTCCTTTTCCTTACCCTTTTTCTTTTTCTCAGACTTTGCGTCGTCCTTTGACGCAGTCCCCTCGGCAGGGGCTTCATCCGTGGAAGCTTCTTCTTCCTCTACCGGGACCTCATCGACAGTGGCTTCAGCCATCAGCGCTTTTGCCTGATCGACCCAATTCTCGCGCTCGATACGGCCTTTGAAGCTCAGGACCTCGTCAACATTCGCGATGTCTTCATCGGTCCAGTTGGCAATCTGCTCAAATTTGATGATGCCGATTTTCTCAAGGCGCTTTACCAGCTCTTCGCCAAGGCCCTTGATCTGAGTGAGGTCGTCGGCCTCGCCTTTGGGTTTGGTGAATCCCTTGAAAGCCTTGGCGGCCTCTTTTGCGGCAGCCGCCGCCGCTTTACCCTTTGCACGCGCGTCGCGGCGCTCGGGGATGCGGGCCGATTTTCCGCGGCGGCCCCGCAGATAGTACAGCTTGGCGCGGCGCACGCGTCCTCGGCGCACCACCTCAATTGCATCGATCAGTGGCGAGTATACCGGGAAAACACGTTCCACCCCTTCGCCATAGGAAATCTTGCGAACTGTAAAGCTCTCATGAAGCCCGGAACCGTCGCGCGCGATCACCACGCCTTCATAGGCCTGGATACGCTCGCGCTCACCGTCCTTCACTTTGACCATGACACGCACGGTATCTCCCGGCGCAAATTCCGGTACGGCTCGAGTTGCCTCAAGTGCCGTCTGGTGCTCTTTCTCGAGCTCCTCGATGATGTTCATCACTCTTACCTTTCAAGTGGGCAGCTGCCGCTCTCGGCGACGCTCTCCATTCTTTTTGATTAGCTGGATTGCCGCCGCTTCGTTTTTTCGGCAGCGTGGCGCGTTATCTACAGCAGGCAGCGGGGTTTGTCGATAGATCGATTGCGTCGATTCGGCGTATAATTTCGATTCGCTGACCAGAGGTTAAATGTCCCCGCCCTTTCGTTCTTCAAACATCCTGTTTTTCGGCACCATTGTCGCCATCTTTGCCGCACAGGCGATTGTGCTATGGGCCGTGGGCCGAGAGCCGATCTGCCAGTGCGGATACGTAAAACTCTGGCATGGTGTCGTGCTGAGTTCGGAGAACTCCCAGCATATTGCCGATTGGTATACACCCTCTCACATCATTCATGGGTTTATTTTCTACTGGCTCACATGGCTCATCCGACCGAAATGGCCGGTGTTGGCGCGACTTGCCGTGGCTCTGGGCGTTGAAGTGACATGGGAAATTCTCGAAAACACCGACATGATAATCGACCGCTACCGCGAAGCAACTGTCTCGCTCGATTACTATGGCGATTCTATCATCAATTCTCTTTCAGATACTGCCGCTTCGCTCATCGACTTCCTGCTTGCGTGGCGCCTGCCGGTCGCCGTCACGATTGCCATCGCCCTGATCTTCGAAGTGTTCACGGGCATTGTCATCAGAGACAATCTTACTCTCAATATCATCATGCTGCTTTGGCCATTGGAATGGATCAGAGAGTGGCAGGCGGGCGGTTAGCGGACGTGGTGTTGCGTGGATCAGTCGGATTTTTCGAAATCAACGCTTGAGGAGAAAGCGAAGTGAAACGGGCAATTGTAACGGGTGCCAGTCAAGGAATTGGAAATGCGGTCGCCTCCAGGCTCGCTGGCGAAGGTTGGGATGTGGTCAATCTGGACCTGAAGCCACCATCAAATGATGCGGAGTCCCGCTGGGTTGAAGCCGATTTGACAGATACGTCTCAGCTTGAGGGCGCTCTCGAGAAAATTCTCTCAGACGGTCCGGTCACCGGTTTGGTGAACAATGCAGGGATCGGTATAGCGACCCTGCTTGAAGAAACGACCAATGAGGATTTCGACCGGCAGGTTGCGGTCAACATGCGTGCACCGATGATTTGCGCCCGGGCCATCGTGCCGGGCATGCGGGATCAGGGGTTTGGGCGCATCGTCAATATTTCGAGCCGTGCTCATCTCGGCAAAACCCACCGCACGGCCTATGCCGGGAGCAAGGGTGGGATTCTTTCGATGGGGCGCGTCTGGGCGCTTGAAATGGCGCGGGACGGAATCACCGTCAACACCATCGCGCCAGGCCCGATCCGCACAGAACTGTTTGAGCGGGTAAACCCACCTGATATGCCGCGTACTCAGGAAATCATTGACAGCGTGCCAGTTGGCCGCCTCGGTGAGCCTGAGGATATCGCCAACGCTTCAGCATTTTTCATGAGCGATCATGCAGGTTTTGTCACCGGTCAGACGCTCTATGTGTGCGGCGGTATTACGCTTGCGCGGGGCGGGAATTGATCTTGTGGCGTCGGGCGCACCAATGTCGCGTTTTTCATCCAGGCCGAAAGCCGCTATATGATCTGAAGTCCGACTGACGGGCGAAAACATCTTCACGGGGGGTTGGAAGCCGAGCGTTCGGCGGCCGAGCATTCATGGCAGCATTAACAAAGACCAGACGAGCCACATACGCCGTACTTCTGCGTGCCGAGTTGGGGCTGTTCGTTGGTATTTTTACGACCATCGTTTTTTTCACGATCGGCAAAGAATGGCTCGCGCACCTCGACAAAATCCACATAGGCCTGCCGCTGTTCATATGGCTGTTCGCGGTCATGGTCTGGTGTTCATTCGGTGTCGTGCGCCATGCCGATGCGTTGGCAGAATTGCTCGGTGAACCATACGGCACCCTTGTTCTGACCCTGTCGGTCATATCCATCGAAGTTACGATGATCGCGGGCATCATGCTGGGTGGAGAAAACAATCCGACGCTGCCGCGCGATACCATGTTTGCAATTCTGATGATCGTGCTGAACGGCATGGTCGGTCTGGCACTCATAATCGGCGCGTTGCGCCATGGCCAACAACGATACAATCTGCAGGGCGCCTCGGCGTTTCTTGCGGTCATCTCAACGCTGGCGATCCTCTCGCTGGTCATTCCGGATTTTACGACATCGACCGACACGCCGACTTTCACGCCCCTGCAGGCGATGATCTTCGGGGCGTTGACTGTATTGCTGTACGGATCCTTCCTCCTGATCCAGACCGTTCGGCACCGGACGTTTTTCATGGAACCTGATCGGGAACCGAAGATTGCTGAACAGCTCTCGGTTGGGCATTCGAAACACCGCATCGTAATCCGGTCGATCCCGTATCACTCGGTCCTTCTGTTCGTGACGCTGCTTCAGGTCATCCTGATGTCGAAGTCCCTGTCGAAAATCCTGAACCACGGTGTCGAGGAACTTGGCATTCCGATTGCGTTCAGCGGCATCGTCATCGCCATACTGGTCCTCTCACCGGAGGGAATGGCGGCAATGGAGGCCGCGGCGCGCAACCGCCTGCAGCGGGCAGTCAATCTGTGCCTGGGATCAGCCGTTTCCACCATCGGGCTGACAATACCGGCCGTCCTGGCGATCAGCCTCTATACCGGCGTAACGCTCGAATTGGGCCTCGACCATGTCGAGATGGTGTTGCTGGTCCTGACGTTGTTCATCTCGATGATCACCTTCTCGGGAGCACCAACCAATCTGCTCCTCGGTGTCGTCCACCTGGTGCTGTTCCTGGCCTATCTGACGCTGGTATTTGCGCCGTAGAGCATCATGGCTTGATGACGGGCACCTGCGGCGCGGCGGTCTCGGGAAGCGCGCCGGATAGCCGTGGATCGTCGGCGATTTCGATTTCCCGCTTGTAGGCGCGAAACCCGCAGCGCAAATAAAACGGCAGTGCGTTTGGGTGGTCAAGGGTGCAGGTATGCACCCAGAAGCGCTCGATCGGATGAGCCCACGCAGTCTGAATGGCATATTGCATCAGCGCGAGTCCCACACCTTTCCCCACCAGCTGCGGACAGACACCAAAAAACGCGAGCTCGCATGCGCCTGGCGTTCGGAAATCCAACTCGACCAGACCTTCATCCTGATCGCCGTAATTCACAGCGCAGACCTCATAGTTCGGGTCCGTGATCGTTGATACGAGCTTGTCCCGGGAAGCAACCAGTCGTGAAAACCACAGCAGATCGGCACCGATGCGGTTGTAGACGTCCAGATACCAATCCGGGTCGGGTTTTTCGATCCGCCGTATTCTATCCTGCAACGCTGGCTCTTGGCCGTCGTGTCGTGGGCGGGTCCGCATCTCAAGATAGGTAACGACGGCGGCGATCTTGCCCGCGGGCACGTCGGTGAATTCGCTCATGGCTCCTGTGCCTCTCAGGCTATTTCTTTCGCTGGTCCCACAAATCGGGCCGGCGCTCTTTGGTGATTTTCTCCGCCTGCCGGTGCCGCCACTCGGCAATCTTCTTGTGGTCCCCTGAGAGGAGAACGTCAGGGATCTTTAGGTCTGCCCACTCTCTCGGCCTGGTATAGTGCGGATATTCCAAGAGCCCGTCTTCGAAACTTTCCTGTGTGAGCGAATCCGCATCGCCAATGACGCCGGGGAGGAGACGGACGCAGGCCTCGATCAGGACGCATGCGGCAATTTCGCCACCGGCGAGCACAAAATCACCAATGGAGATTTCCTCGATTTCGCGCGCGTCGATGACCCGCTCATCAAGTCCCTCGAAACGACCGCATAAAAGTGTGGCGCCCGCTCCTTCGGCCAGTTGGCGAACGCGCGACTGGGTGAGGGGTGCGCCCCGCGGACTCAGATAGACAAGCGGTGCCTCAGGTGATTTTTCAAGCGCTGCGTCCACAGCGCGTCCGACAACATCCGCGCGCATGACCATGCCGGGTCCACCACCCGCGGGCGTATCATCGACGGAACGGTGCTTATTGTCGGCAAAGTCGCGAATATCGATGGTCTGAAGCGCCCAGGTACCCTTATCAAGGGCCGCCCCTATCAGGCTCACGCCAAGCGGCCCGGGAAACATTTCCGGCAGGATCGTCAATACTGTTGCGGTCCACGGTTTTCTCATTTCAAGAAAGATTATGACATTTTCTCACGCTTGAGCAGCCAGGTTTCAAGGCGGCCAACGCCCTTGATATCGATGCGCCCGCGCGACTCAAAGTGAAAGTGGTCTTTTAGAGTGTGCTGCATGTCTTCTGAAACATGCACCTCGCCGGGCAGGCCGTGGGATTCAAGCCGCGAAGCGAGGTTCACGGTTTCACCCCATACATCATAGAAAAATTTGTCGGCGCCGATGACACCCGCCATCACCGGGCCGCTCGCGAGGCCGATACGAATCTGCAGGTTCATGCCGTGTCGCCTTGAAAGGTCGCTGACGGCAGGCGGCAAGTCCAGTGCCAGCCGCGCCAGGCGAACCCCATGATCATCAGCCGGTTCCACCACGCCGCATACCGCCATGTAACCGTCACCGATGGTCTTGATTTTTTCGACGCGGTGTCTGGTGGCCAGCGCATCAAACTGCGTGAAAATATCATCGAGTATATCGAGGGTTTGCTCCGCGCCCAGTTTCTGCGCCAGCGGCGTGAACCCCGATAAATCGGTGAACATTACAGATGCATGGGGGATGCTGTCGGCGATGCGCTCACCGGGCCGTGCCTTGAGCCGCTCTGCAACGGGATCGGGCAAGATGTGGCCAAGCAGCGCATCCGCTTCGGCCCGAGCCCGGTCAGCAAGAGTGAAGGCATAGAGCACGATGACGGCAATGATGCAGCCAGTGGTTAGGACCGAAGAGATGTAGAGGTTATTGAGGAGAGCAGGGTCCGGTGAGACCAGTGCGTTTGCCGTGGGGTAAAGAAACCAGGCGGCGATGTGCAGAGCCAGGCCCGAGACGATGGCTGTAATCACCAGCCATAAGTGGGTGAGCCCGAAAATCGCGAAGGGGATGGCGGCGGCTACAAGATAATTGATCTGGACACCTGAATCGTGACCGAGCGTACGCACGAAGAAAAAAAGACCGGCAAATTCCGCAATGGCGATGATGACAGCGGCGCAAATCTCACTGACCCGGTGCGTGAGTGGCGCCAGAAGTGCAACGGCGACCAGGAGCAGATTCGCCAGGACCAGTGGCATGTATTTTTCGATATCGTAGACCGCGAACAAGCCCGCATAAAACAATGAAAAGATCGCGATCAGATAGGCAGTGACGTTGACGATCATCAGCCGGCGACGCACTTGAGGGGGGTAGCCCTGCGTACCCAGCTCCGTATACGAAGAAAGCCGGTTCGCCAGCCCGGCGAGACCTTTGCTTGCCCCGGACATGTTTGTCCGGCTCGTGCTCATCGCCAACCTCTTCTCACACTTCCACGCTGGTTTGCGGGAAGATACAAGCCTAACCTGTGCGGCGAAAAGAGTCCCTATCGGGTCTGGGCTTCTAGTCGTCGAATATCCCCTCAGGCGGGATCATCAACAGCCAGCCAGCCTCCTGGTCGATATCTGGAACGATCTCTTCCTTGAATGGAACCAGAACAGTCGCTCCGCCGGTGGCCGGGCGCACTTCGAGCAGGTCGCCGGCTCCGAAATTTTGCACCGCCACGACTTTCCCGAGCGCGGCCCCGTTTTCATTGATGGCAACGAGGCCGACCAGATCGGCATAGTAAAAGGTTGCGTCGTCTTCCGTGCCCGGCAACTTGTCGCGCCCGACATAGAGTTCAACGCCCTTGAGCGCCTCTGCCTGCTCGCGGCTTGTGACGCCTTTGACAATGGCCGCGACGCCATCCTTCGCAGGCTTCACGCTTGCGAGCTCGAAATGCCGTGTTCCAGCTTCGTCCTCAAGCGGTCCGTAATCCGCGATCGACAACGGCTCCTCGGTAAAGGTCTTGATTCGAACCTCGCCTTTGAGGCCGCGCGCGCCAGCAATGCGGCCTAGGCACACGCGTGTTGGTCCGTTACCCGCCATGGGTCGGCATCGGCGTCCGCGAGACGCCGCGAGCCATTACTCGGTTTTCTCCGCAGCCTCATCTGCAGGGGCATCCTCAGCCTTTGCCTCTTCAGCGGGGGCATCCTCAGCCTTTGCCTCTTCAGCAGGGGCATCCTCAGCCTTTGCCTCTTCAGCAGCCGCGTCCTCCGCAGGCGCCTCGGCAGCCGCTTCCTCCGCAGGCGCCTCGGCAGCCGCTTCCTCGGCCTTGGTTTCTTCAGCGGGCGCCTCATCGGCGGCGGCTTCCGCTGCCGGAGCTTCGGCTTCAGCTGCTTTCGCTGCTTTTGCCTCTTCCTTGGCTTTTTCCTCTGCCTCGCGCTTGGCTTCCTCGCGATCGAGTCGCTTCTGGCCCGGTTCGGCCTTCTGCGGGTTGTTCTTGGCCTCGCGCTTCAGGATACCGGCGGCATCGAGAAAGCGATGGACACGGTCCGAAGGCCGTGCACCGACACCAAGCCAGTATTTGACGCGATCCTCAACCAGCGTCACGCGTTCGGCATGATCCTTTGGCAGCAACGGATCATAGGTTCCGATGCGCTCGATAAACCGGCCATCACGGGGTTTGCGCGAATCCGCAACAACAATGCGGTAATAGGGGCGTTTTTTAGCCCCACCCCGCGACATTCTGATTTTCAGTGACATGTGATTTTCCTTTTTCTGGTGTTCTCTGTGTTCAGTTCAAATTTCTCAAGGTCGCTATTTCTTTTTCCCAGGAAGGCCAGGTAGACCCGGTGGCAGCCCGCCCCCGCCCAGTCCTGGCAAACCGGGCAGCCCGCCCGGCGGCATTCCAGGTGGAACCCCCGGCAGGCCCGGAGGCGCCGAATTTGGATCCATGCCTTCCGGCATCTCCGGCATACCGCCACCACCGAACATTTTGGCGAGGCCGCCCTTGCCTTTGCCCATCTTCTTCATCATGTCGGCCATCATGCGATGCATTTTTAGGAGCTTGTTGATGTCCTGCACCGAAGTGCCGGAACCGGCTGCCACGCGCTTTTTACGTGAAGCGTTGAGCAGTTTCGGTGCCCGCCGCTCCCGCGGTGTCATGGAAGAGATGATCGCCTGCTGGCGCTTGACCACGGTGTTGTCGAGGTCGGCTTCCTCGATCTGTTTCTTCACCTTGCCGATGCCGGGCAGCATGGAAAGTACGCCGGACATGCCGCCGATCTTTTCCATCTGCTTGAGTTGTGCCGAGAGGTCCTCCAGATCGAATGCGCCCTTGCGCATTTTCCGGGCAATTTTCTCTGCTTCCTCCTGATCGAGAGTCTCCGCGGCGCGTTCCACGAGCGATACGACGTCGCCCATCCCGAGGATGCGGTTGGCAATACGATCGGGGTGGAAGTCTTCAAGCGCGTCGACCTTTTCTCCGGTACCGATAAGCTTGATCGGCTTTCCTGTTACGGCGCGCATTGAGAGTGCGGCACCGCCGCGCCCGTCGCCATCGACGCGGGTGAGCACGATGCCGGACAACGGCACGCATTCATCGAAGCTCTTTGCCAGGTTGACCGCGTCCTGTCCGGTGAGCGCATCCGCCACAAGCAGCGTTTCGTGCGGCTTGCCGATCTTGTGGATGTCGGCGGTTTCTTTCATCAACTCTTCGTCGATGTGTGTGCGTCCGGCGGTATCCAGCATGACCACGTCGTAGCCGCCGGTCTTGGCATCCTTGAGCGCACGCCGGGCAATCTGAAGCGGGTCCTGGCCCTCTTTGACGGGGAGCGTATCGACATTGACCTGCTCGCCGAGTACACGCAGCTGCTCCTGTGCAGCGGGGCGGCGGGTGTCGAGCGAAGCCATCAGGACCTTTTTCTTGTCCTGGTTGGTGAGCCTCAGAGCGATCTTGGCGCAGGTGGTCGTCTTGCCCGAGCCTTGCAGGCCGACCAGCATGATCGGAACCGGCGCCTTCGCCTTGAGATCGATGCCGATAGCTTCATCGCCCAGCATGACCACCAGTTCGTCATGGACGATCTTGACCACCTGCTGGCCCGGCGTCACGGACTTCAGCACTTCCTGGCCGACCGCCTTCTCCTGAACCGTCTCTATAAAGCCACGGACCACTTCGAGCGCCACGTCCGCCTCAAGCAGCGCCCGGCGCACTTCACGCATTGCTGCTGCTACATCGTCCTCCGACAGCGCACCACGACCGGTGAGCTTGTCGAAAATACCGGAAAGACGGTCTGTAAGTGTCTCAAACATGGGGCAATCCCAGTCGTTGTTAGAAAACGGTCCCGCTCGATTGAGCGAATACCGGTAGCGCAACACAAAAAGCACCCGCGAGCGAACCCTCGCTGACGGGTGGGGACCTCCCTGCCTCCCGATGGTCTTTCAACCTTACCATGTGCAGGGCGGCGGCTCGAAAAAAAACGGGCCTGCCATTGAATTCGCCGGGATATTTGTTGATGGCGCGTGCGAAGTCAAGCGAGATGCAGATTCTCGACTTTGATATCTTTCGCCTGACAGGCATTGGCGGTATAGTGAATACAGCCACCAAACGGGCGGAGCGGTGATGTCACGCTTACCAGTCTCGATCGTTTTGGCACTCATCCTGACATTGATTGCAGGCGGAGGATCGGTTCTTGCGGCCGAAGACGTCGCGATTGCGGCCGGTGACCGGGGTGGCAGCAACTATGCTCTCGGGCGCGGAATTTGCCGGCTGTTGAATCGCAAGGTGGACTCCATCACCTGTAGCTTGCTGCCGGCGCCAAAGGGCGATGCGCCCGAATCCTATTCCAATCTGTTCAACGTCCACAACGGTGCTGCCGACTTCGCGCTGGCGCGGTCGGACTGGCAGCATTTCGCGATCACCGGCACCGGACCTGTGAGATTCGTGAGCGAAAAGCTCGACAGCTTGCGCAGTGTGTTTTCGATGCATGCCGAACCGGTAACGCTGGTCGCGCGCCGTGACGCCGGGATCAAATCCCTGGACGATCTTAAGGGCAAGCGCATCAATCTCGGACGGCCGACGTCAAAAACGCGCAACAGCGCCGATATGGTGATGAAAACGAGGAATTGGTCGAAAGATGACTTCGTCCTCGCCGAAGAGTTGACTGGAAAGGACCAGTCCCTTGCGTTCTGCCACGACCGCGTTCAGGCCATCTTCGTGGTTGACGCGCATCCCAACGAGGCGGTCGAGCAGGTCACGAAGCTCTGCGACGGGGCCCTGATCGATCTGAGCGGGAGCAAAATCGACGCACTTCTGGAGTCGACACCCTATCTTGCCAAGACCCGTATCGCCGCCGGTACCTATCCCGGTATGTCGGAGCCTGCGACCACATTTGGTGCCACGATTACCATCGTCACGTCAGCCGACGTCTCCGACGATGTCGTATATGGGTTTGTCAAAGCGGTCTTCAACAACATGGTCGAGTTGAAAAAATTGCATCCGGCTTTGCACGATCTCGATCCGGCCAGCATGATCAGTTCGGGGCTGACCGCACCACTGCACCCCGGCGCAAAGCGCTTTTATCAAGAGCAGGGGCTCATGTAGCCGCAGATTCTGACTCAATGTAATTACGGGCCATTGTGTTGGCCACAAACCGGCCAGAATAGAAGTTGTCACAACAACGCAGCTGTTGCCCCGCGGCGTGAATCATTGCGACAGGGTGTTGTTGCGCTTACCGTAGATCACCCAGTATACGGACGCCACGCCGCCCGCGCCGCCAACAATATTGCCGAGTGTCACGGGGATCATATTGCCGGCAAAATCTGCGAGTGTGCCTTCCGCGCCGGCCATCATGCCGACCGGGATCAGGTAGAAATTGGCGATGGAATGTTCAAACCCCAGTGCCACGAATCCGGTGATTGGAAAGAGGATCATGATCGCCTTGCCGGCAACCCGCCGGGCGGCGAAGGTGAGCCATACAGCGAGGCAAACGAGCGCGTTGCAGAGGATGCCACGAAGGAATGCCTCGGCAAATCCCAGGCTGAGTTTGCCTTGCGCGATCTTTACCGCTGTCGTCTTGACGCCGCCGGCGTCAAGGACGCCGCTGTAAAAGACAAGCCCGGCTATGAGAACAGCGCCAACCCCATTGGCGACGAATGCGACTGCCCAGTTGCGGAGCAGCGCGACGCTGGAGACTTCACCATCGGCCCATGCCATCACGATAAGTGTGTTTCCGGTGAAGAGTTCGGCTCCGGCGACGACGACGAGAATGAGGCCGAGGCTGAAAGCTGCACCACCGAGAACCTTCGTCGGGCCAAAGCCCAGCGTGCTGCCGGTGATGGTGAGCGTGTAGAACGCGGCGCCAAACGCAATAAATGCGCCGGCCAACAGGCCGAGCGTGAACAGCTTGTCGAGGTGGAGGTTTGCCTTGGCCGTGCCGGCGGATTCCACGCGGGCGGCAATTTCGGCGGGCGCATAAGCATCGACACCGGTTACATTTGACGGAGCTTGCTGCCGCGTGAATTTGCTTCTTTTACGCTGTGCCATCCAGGTATCCCGTTTCTCTGGCGCGATGTTATCGCAAACCCTTCGGACAGCCGCGAAATGTCAGATTATGGCAAAGAGAGCGAGGCAGGCTGCAAGCCCGAGCGCGGCTCCACGCCAGAGCAGAGCTTCATTTCCTGACGCTCTAGCTGCCTTGCGCGCCGCCAATTCCTGCCTGAGCTCGGCGAGTAAAGCTGCGCGCATTTTCGGGTCGGCGCACATCAAGATCTGTCCTCTCTGGTGTTAGCCCGGCCCGCCCTGTTCTTCCTGCTGGGTTTCCCAGAAGTCGATCGACTGGCGCCGCAGCGTGTCGCTGCACGGGTCTGAGTGGCTCAGGAGGCGGTTCAGAAACAGGCTGTTCGTCTCGCAATAAATCCAGGGTCCGCCTGGCAACTTGACCTGAAAGCCGAACTGGGCATGCCGTACAGGTGCGCTTACCTGGCCGTTTCCATAGTCGCTATAGGCTGTGACGTATCCAGCGGCCCGGCCAGCTTCGGCTGACGCGGATGCAAGCACAGCTATCGCGCCTGCCAGTGCTAACCCTGCTACTGCGCGGTTGATCTTCATTCGGCATTCCTTTCACGGCGGCAATCAGGTGACTTGCTCTCATATTTTGGCGGAGATTGCGACACTTTCAAGGTGTGTAGTTTCATGGTCACCCAACTTTGAACCGTCAGATCGCAACTGGGTTGTCCTTTGCCCACTGGTGTTCGGGTCCGCAGGCGGCGATGCGCGCGACAATTTTGGGATGCGTGCCCTGACGCTGACCGTGCTCGTATGCCACGACGACAAGGCTCGGCAGGACCGCTGCGATCAGCTCATTTGGCCTGGCAAGAAACTTGGGGTTCGAAGGCTTTCCATGGCGTTCATGGCCAAGCCCAAAGGTCTCATATATCAGCACGCCATGCGCCGCCACGCAGCCAATAATGTCCGCCAGAATTGGCCGGTGAAGGTAGTTGGTGACGATGACACCGTCATAGCGCATGTCCTTGAGGGGAAACGCCCGCCCCGTCTCAAGATCGGCTTCAATCAGCCCCACATCGCCTCGCTCAGCGAGATCTTCCACCTGTGACAAATCGCGGTCGATACCGGTGACCGTGTAGCCCATGTCGAGAGCGAGCCGCATATGCCGCCCGCCGCCGCATGCCACATCGAGGACACTGCCGCCGGGGCTAATGCCGCCAAGGAACCGCCTGACCCAATTGGATGGGTTGCTGGGTCCGTGTTTGCGCAAGGTATCCGTGCTCATCGTGCTGCGCACCGTAGAGCGCAGGTTGCGACTTGTCATCTGCGTCCCGTCAGCACGCCTACACTTCGTGAATGAGAGGGATAGGTGACAGGTCAACACGGGTTTCCTTGTTGCAAATAATTCTCAATAGCATAAATGTAGGGACAATCAATTCATATGAAGGAGTAGGTTTCAAATGCGTGAGGTCGTTCGATGGGCAGCCGTTTTTTTCGTTGCGCTGCTTGCATGTGTGTCGCTAGCGAGTGCGAACGAAAAGCTCAAAGTGGTGACGACATTCACCGTGATTGCCGATATGGCCGCGAATGTCGCGGGCGACCGGGCGATTGTTCAATCCGTCACCAAGCCCAATGCGGAAATCCACAACTACCAGCCCACGCCACGCGACATCCTGCGCGCGCAGGACGCCGACCTCATTCTGTGGAACGGCCTCAATCTCGAACTCTGGTTCGAGAAATTCTTCACCAACCTGAAGGATGTTCCCTCCGTCGTCGTATCTGAGGGGATTGAACCGATGGGTATCGCCGAAGGGCCTTATACCGGCAAACCGAACCCGCATGCCTGGATGTCGCCGAGCGATGCGCTCATCTATGTGGAGAACATCCGCAAGGCGCTGGTGAAACACGATCCCAAAAATGCAGATGCCTACAATGCCAATGCCAAGGCTTATTCGGAGCGTATCAGGGAAAGCGTGAAGCCCATCCGCGCCGCGCTTGACGCCATTCCTGAAAACCGTCGCTGGCTGGTCTCCAGTGAGGGCGCTTTCAGCTATCTAGCACGGGACTTCGGTCTGAAGGAACTCTTCCTGTGGCCGATCAACGCCGATCAGCAGGGCACGCCGCAACAGGTGCGCCGCGTGATCGACACTGTGCGCAAGGAAGATATTCCTGCGATCTTCAGTGAAAGCACGGTTTCAGCCGCCCCCGCCAAGCAGGTCGCGCGCGAAACCGGGGCACGCTATGGCGGTGTGTTGTATGTTGATTCCCTGAGTGATGAGCGTGGTCCCGTTCCCACCTATCTGGATTTGTTGCGGGTCACTGCGCAGACAATCGCCGATGGGTTGAAGCCATGAAGGACATTGCCGAGCGAAGCGCGATTAAGAGGGAAGACAGCAACCAGGCCGGTTCCAGCGCGCAGGGGCTCGACATCAGTTCCATTACAGTCACCTACCGCAATGGTCATACCGCTTTGCGCGATGTGAGCTTCTCCATTCCGCGCGGCTCGATTGCAGCACTCGTCGGCGTCAACGGCAGCGGCAAATCCACTCTTTTCAAGGCAGTTATGGGCTTTGTGCCGCTCGCCAAGGGTTCCGTCGGTGTTCTCGGAATGTCGGAAACGGAAGCCCTGTCCCGGAATCTCATCGCATATGTGCCGCAGAGCGAGGAAGTGGACTGGAACTTCCCCGTGCTCGTCGAGGACGTTGTGATGATGGGTCGCTACGGCCATATGGGCTGGTTACGGCGACCGTCTCGAAAAGATCATGAAATGGTCGAGGCAGCACTTGAGCGCGTGGATATGAGCTCCTTTCGCAAACGCCAGATCGGCGAGCTCTCGGGCGGGCAGAAGAAGCGTGTTTTTCTGGCGCGCGCACTGGCGCAGGAAGGCCAGGTCATTCTGCTGGACGAGCCGTTTACGGGCGTCGATGTGCGCACCGAGGAGCAGATCGTATCACTCCTGCAGGACCTGCGCGATGAGGGGCGCGTCTTGCTGGTTTCCACCCACAACCTCGGCAGCGTGCCGGAATTCTGCGACCGCGCGATCCTCATCAACCAAACCATTCTGGCGCAGGGTCCGACATCCGAAGTCTTCACCCAGGCGAATCTGGAAAAAGCGTTCGGTGGCGTGCTCCGTCGAGTGACACTCGGCGGCGATGATCTGCATGACGATGACGATGCGCGTCAGGTCACGGTGCTTACCGATGATGAGCGCCCGTTTGTGATCTATGGCGAAGATGACAAACGCCAGGAAGACCGGAAATCGGGGAAAAAGAAGCGATGACCTTGCTGCTTGAGCCCTTTGGATACGCCTATATGGTCAACGCTATGTGGGTAACCGCACTGGTCGGCGGAGTGTGCGCCTTCCTGTCCGCCTATCTGATGCTCAAGGGTTGGTCGCTGATTGGCGATGCATTGTCTCATTCCATCGTGCCGGGCGTGGCCGGCGCCTACATGCTGGGGCTGCCATTCTCCCTCGGCGCCTTCTTCGCCGGCGGTCTTGCTGCGGGCGCCATGCTGTTCCTCAACCAGCGCACCCGGCTCAAGGAAGACGCCATCATAGGTATTATCTTCACGTCCTTCTTCGGGCTCGGCCTTTTCATGGTTTCCCTGTCGCCGGCCTCTGTGAACATTCAGACCATTGTGCTTGGCAATGTGCTGGCAATTTCGCCAAGCGACACACTTCAGCTCGCCCTTATCGGGTTCGTATCGCTGACAATTCTCACGTTCAAATGGAAAGACCTGATGGTCACATTCTTCGACGAGAATCATGCCCGTTCGGTCGGCCTCAACACGACAGGCCTGAAGCTGTTGTTCTTTACGCTGCTGAGCGCCTGTACGGTTGCCGCCTTGCAGGCGGTTGGCGCATTTCTCGTTATTGCCTTGGTGGTGACACCGGGCGCCACAGCCTATCTGCTGACTGACCGGTTTCCCCGGCTCATCCTCATCAGCATCGCCATCGGTTCTCTCACCAGCTTTATTGGCGCTTATGCGAGCTACTTCATCGATGGGGCGACTGGTGGTATCATTGTGGTGCTGCAAACGGCGGTGTTTCTTGCAGCCTTTCTGTTCGCGCCTAAGCACGGGTTCCTGGCTGCCAGACAGAGAGCGCGCGAAGCCCTGAGGCCGGCGCAATGAGCGCGCTCCTCGAGCAGCTCCTGTTGCCGTTTCAGTTCGGCTTCATGCAGCAGGCTTTCGTCATCGGCTTTGCGGTTGCGCTGCCAACTTCGCTTCTGTCCTGCTTTCTGGTGCTCAAAGGCTGGTCGCTGATGGGCGATGCCATCTCCCATGCGGTGCTTCCAGGCATAGTGCTCGCCTACATCCTTGGCCTGCCACTTATCGTGGGTGCCTTTGGCGCGGGGATGATCTGCGCGTTAGCGACCGGCTTTCTGAAAGAAAACAGCCGGGTCAAGGAGGACACGGTGATGGGCGTCGTGTTTTCCGGCATGTTCGGTTTGGGCCTTGTTATGTATGTGAAGGTGCAAACCGAGGTTCACCTCGACCACATCCTGTTCGGCGACATGCTCGGACTAACCTGGACCGACGTGCTTCATAGCTGGATTATCGCCGCTGGATGCTCGGCGGTAATCTTTCTGAAACGGCAGGATTTTCTTCTGCATGCCTTCGATCGCCAGCACGCCCAGGCGATCGGTCTGCCGGTGAAGCTTCTGCACTATGGGCTGCTGGCCATTCTGTCGCTGACCATCGTTGGGGTATTGAAGGCGGTGGGGATCATTCTCGCCATTGCCATGTTCGTGACACCAGGGGCGATCGCCTTTCTCATCACCCGGCGGTTTGGCGCCATGCTTGCAGCGTCCTGCGCCGTGGCTATGAGCTCCACTTTTTTTGGGATTTATCTGAGTTTCTTCCTCGACAGCGCACCCGCACCGACCATCGTGTTGGTGATGACGGTCATATTTGTCGTCGTGTTTATCGTTCAGCAGGGCCGCATTGCGGTGGCTGAACGCAGCTAGGTCGCAAGTTTTCGCGGATCTTGTTGTGTGTCCGCGCGGTAACGATGTGCCGGGCTCTTGCGACCACCCCAATTGCGGCGGCGCAGCAATCCCCATATAAGGCAAATGATGAATGAGAACGCATCCATGCCCTTGCGCAAGATGAACGGGCTCGGCAACGATTTTGCTGTGCTCGATACGCGCCCGCGCGCGCTGCCGCTCAGCGTCGGACAGGCGAGGGCGATCGCCGACCGCGAGACAGGCGTTGGCTGCGACCAGGTGATCGCCATCGAGCCATCGCCGGCAGGTGCGGACGCATTCATGCGCATCTGGAATCATGATGGCGGCGAGGTCGAAGCGTGCGGCAACGCCATGCGCTGCGTCGCGAGTGTGCTGGCGCAGGAGCTGGGTCGCCCCAACGTCTCAATCCAGACTTCGGCCGACATGCTGAGTGCCGTGGTGAACCCGGACGGGACCGTGACAGTGGATATGGGCGTGCCCAGGTTTCGCTGGGATCAGATCCCACTGTCTGAGGAGTTTCACGATACACGCACCATCGAGCTCCAGGTGGGTCCGATCGATGATCCCGTTCTGCATTCACCCAGCGCCGTCAATGTTGGCAATCCGCACTGCATATTCTGGGTCGACGATCTGGATGCCCATGCGCTGGACCGGATTGGCCCGGTTCTGGAGCGCCACCCTCTTTTCCCCGAGCGTGCTAATATTTCGCTCGCGCAGGTGACCGCACCTGATGCCATCACGATCCGCGTTTGGGAGCGTGGTGTCGGCCTCACGCGCGCCTGTGGAACGGCGGCCTGCGCGGTTGCCGTTGCAGCGGTGCGCAAGGGACTCGCTGACCGCAAGACAACAGTGACGCTCCCCGGTGGTCCGCTCCAAATGGAGTGGCGTGAGGCCGACGATCATATTCTGATGACGGGGCCAAGCGAACTTGAATATGAAGGCACGCTCGATCCCGCTCTGCTGCAAGGGGAAGCGGTCTCATGAGCGCGCCGGAAATTCTCACATTCGGTTGCCGTCTCAACGCTTATGAGACGGAAGTGATGCGATGCCTTGGTCAGGAGGCAGGTCTCGGCGATGCTGTCATCATCAACACCTGTGCCGTGACGGGCGAAGCCGTGCGCCAGGCGCGCCAGGCGATCCGCAAGGCGCGGCGCGCCCAGCCGGATGCGAAGATAATTGTCACCGGCTGTGCTGCCCAACTGGAGCCGGAAATGTTTTCCGCTATGGGAGAAGTCGATCATGTGATCGGCAATGCGGAAAAAATGAAGGCGGAGACATTCGCGACCCTCGCAACTTCCGATACGGAACGTGTTCTCGTTGACGACATCCAGTCGGTGCGGGAAACGGCTAGTCATATGATCGACGGTTTCGGGTCACGCACGCGCGCTTATGTGCAAATCCAGAATGGCTGCGATCACCGCTGCACCTTCTGCATCATTCCGTTTGCACGTGGTGCCTCGCGCTCGGTTCCCGCAGGCGAGGTGGTCGCACAGATACGCGGGCTCGTGGAGAACGGGACCCGCGAGGTGGTTCTCACTGGCGTTGATATTACGGCCTATGGTGCTGATCTGCCCGGTGAGCTGGCGTTGGGAAATCTTGTAAGGAAGATTCTGAAGCTTGTGCCGGAACTCGACAGGCTACGGCTTTCGTCCATCGACTCAGTTGAGGCTGACCCGGATTTGCTGGCGGCAATCGCCGAGGAAGAGCGTCTCATGCCGCATCTGCATCTCTCACTGCAGGCGGGTCATGACATCACACTCAAGCGCATGAAGCGTCGCCATAGCCGCGCGCAGGCTATCGAATTCTGCCAAACCATCAGGGATCTTCGTGCCGACATGGTGTTCGGCGCTGATCTCATCGCCGGATTTCCAACCGAGACGGAAGAAATGTTCGACGGTACGCGCTCGATTATCGGCGAGTGTGGCCTGACTTATCTGCACGTTTTCCCCTATTCGGTCCGTGAAGGCACGCCGGCGGGTCGCATGCCGCAAGTGGATGGCGCGACCATCAAGGCGCGCGCAGCGCGGTTGCGCGCGGAAGGGTCACTTGTGTTGGAAAGACACCTGCAGGGGCAGGTGGGGTCCGCACAACCGATCCTCATGGAGAGCGAAACACGAGGGCGCACGCCCCAGTTTACGCCGTTGGATATGGCGGAGCCCGCATGCGCAGGTGATATCGTCTCAGCCCGCGTTACGGGTCTGAATGGCGGCGCACTTGAAGGAACCCTGCTGCAATGAGCGAAGAGAAGAAACCCGGATTCTTCAAGCGACTGCTTGGCTCGCTCATCGGCTCGAAAGAGAAAAAGCAAGAGGAAGAGCCGAAGAAGGAAGCGTTAGAGAAAAAGCCCGAAGCCAAGCCGAAGGCGCCGGCGAAGAAAACGGCAGCCAAGAAATCCGCGCCCAGGAAACCGGCGGCGAAAAAGGCGGTTGCGAAGAAGACCAAGGAGCCGGCCGCGAAGGTTGAGAAAAAACCAGCTGCCAAGAAACCAGCAGCGAAAAAGCCGGTAGCCCGAGCCAAAAAGAAGCCCGCGGAAAAACGCCAAGCGCTGCCACCAGAAGAGCTCGTCGAGGAAATAGAACTTGTTGCCGAGTCGGAACCTGAGCCTGCGCCCGAACCTGAACTCCAGCCGGAACCCGAGCCTGAGCCCGAACCCCTACAGGAAACCAAACCTGAGCCTGAGATAGAAGCTGAACCTGAGCTAGAACCGGAGCCTCAGCCGGAACCCGAGACAGTATCGGAATCTGGGCCTGAACCAGAACCTGAAAAGAAAGGCTGGTTCTCGCGGCTGCGGGACGGCCTGAGCAAGACGTCCAACAAGCTCACCGAAAACATCACGGCGATCTTTACCAAGCGCAAGCTTGATGATCAGACTTTGCAGGAGCTTGAGGACGCGCTCATCCAGGCCGATCTCGGCGTTGATATGGCGGTTCGCATCACCGAGGAAGTAGCGGTAGGGCGCTACAACAAGGAAATCGCGCCGGAAGAGGTGCGCGCGGTACTGGGGTCGGAGGTGGCCAAGGTGCTGGAGCCCATGGCGCGGCCTTTGGAACTTGATGACGGGAACAAACCCCATGTCATTCTCGTTGTCGGTGTGAATGGTACGGGCAAGACCACCACAATCGGCAAGCTCTCGCATCAGTTCGCGCAGGCCCGCAAGAAAGTGGTCATCGCCGCGGGCGACACGTTCCGGGCAGCGGCAATTGACCAGCTCGCCATTTGGGGAGAGCGCACTGGTGCCCCAGTTGTGTCTGGCAACGTCGGTGCCGACGCCGCGGGGCTCGCCTATGACGCGCTGGAGCAGGCGCAACAGCAAGCTGCGGATGTTCTGCTGATCGACACGGCAGGGCGGTTGCAGAACAAGGCGCATTTGATGGAAGAGCTTGCCAAGATCGTGAGGGTTCTCAAAAAACTCGATGAAACAGCGCCGCATTCGGTGCTTCTCATTCTAGATGCGACGACGGGGCAAAACGCGGTAGGCCAGGCCCAGGCATTCATGGATATCGCAGGCGTCACCGGCATCATCATGACCAAGCTCGACGGTACCGCGCGCGGTGGCATTCTGGTCGCTATCGCGGAAAAATTCTCTCTGCCGATTCATGCCATCGGCGTCGGTGAGTCGGTTGAGGATTTGCAACCCTTCGACGCCTATGATTTCGCATCCGCCATCGCAGGCGCCGAGGAGCAGGTCGACGCATGAGTTCAGCAGATAAAACTTCGAAGACCAACAACGCGAAGAAAGAACCTCCTGCTCTTCGGCTGGCGCTTGATCTCGGGCCGCTCCTGATCTTTTTCGGAATGAACGCGCTCTACGGGATTTTCACCGCGACAGCAGTGTTCATGGTTGCGATCGCGATTGCGCTGATCACCTCTCGGCTTCTTACAGGACAGTTCGCAAAAATGCCGCTCGTGACGGCAGTATTCGTCATGGTGTTCGGCGGGCTCACCCTCTATCTGCAGGATGAGACATTCATCAAGATCAAGCCGACGATCATCTATCTCCTGTTTGCGGGGATCCTGCTCGGCGGACTGGCCGTGAAGCGGGTATTTCTGCAAAGTCTGCTCGGTGAGGCGTTTGAGTTGAGTGATACCGGCTGGCGTAAGCTGACATACCGTTGGGCCTGGTTTTTCGTCTTTCTGGCAGTGCTCAATGAGATTGTCTGGCGCACGTTCACCACGGACACCTGGGTGACCTTTAAGGTTTTCGGCCTGTTGCCCCTCACACTTGTGTTTGCCGTTTCACAGGCTGGTCTCATGCAAAGGCACGCCAAACAGGTCGAGTAGCGGTCGCTTTCAAGCATTGATCTGTTCTCTTGTGGTGTTGCTGTATGGAAAGCAATGCTACTTTTTTGATCTTCCGAAAACTACGTTTCTGATTTTCTTTAAGGGCTTGGTTTCTGTGGATGTTTCACACAGTTTCAAGCAAATGTGACTGGACCGCACATGCCCAATGCGCGTTAAACAGGGGATGGGACGATGGGCTGGGCCGGTGAGATTCAGGCTTCTCCTCGTCACCTCCAGGGAAGCGCTATGGAACCAAGCACTCACGAAGACCGGCAAGCGCTCAATGAATGCGTCATTCACCTGCTTCATCGAGCGGGGCAATGCGCCGGTGACCTGTTCACAGAGGAAGTGGTCGACGGCGGTTTGACGCCACGTCAGTACGCTGTGCTTGTCTCGGTGTCCTTGGACGAGGGACTTAGCCAGACCGATCTTGTTGAGCGCACCGGTATCGATCGCTCGACGCTCGCAGACATCATCCGGAGGATGTTGAAGAAAGGGCTGGTGAGCCGCCGCCGCACCCGCAATGACGCGCGGGTTTATTCCGTAAAATTGACCGATGCAGGCCATGATGCCCTTCGTGCGGCTCAACCCGCGGCCGACCAGGCGGATGAACGGCTGCTGGCAGCTCTTGAGCCTGCAAAGCGGGATGAATTTCTGAGGTCGCTCAATGCCATCGTTCGGGCGATTGGCCCGGAAAACGCGAAAAACGGTGCCTGACGCCTTTCCTTTTCCTACCCTTTTTCGCGCGCTTTACGGATTTCGGGCAGTAGTTTTGTCTCAAGCGATTCCTTGTCGATTGGCCCAACATGCTTGTAAAGGATCGTTCCGTCCTTGCCGACGATGAAGGTTTCCGGCATGCCGTAAACGCCCCAATTGATGGCAGCTGCTCCCTTGGCATCGACGCCGACCGCCTGGAAGGGGTTGCCAAGCTGACCGAGAAAGCGGCGGGCTGCTGTTGTTTTGTCCTTGTAGTTGATGCCGACGAGGGGCGCATTGCTCTCTTTGGCCAGCCGTTCGAGGAAGGGGTGCTCGACCCGGCAGGGCACGCACCACGAGGCCCAGAAATTGATGATCTGGACCCCGTCTCCTTTGAGGTCGCCACTTGAGAGACCGGGAACTTGCGCACCACTTCTCTTCAAGCCTTCGAGGGGGGGCAGTTTGAATTCCGGCACCGGCTTGCCGATCAGGGCCGACGGCAACCGCGAGGGATCGCCGCTGTGAAGGCCGACGAAGAACAGACCGGCGAGCCCGAGAAACAGGACCAGCGGCAGAGCCATACGCCACCCTCCGCCAGAGCTTTGACGGGATTCAATTTCTTTTGTGTCACTCATCTACGCTTCGATGCTTTCCCTGGCTTTGCGCTTCGGCTCGCGCTCGCGTCTGCGGAGCGGCGGCGGATGCCCTGTGCTTCCAGTTCGTCAAGAAGTTGCATCTGGTGGCGCGCATCTGCGCGAATCCAGACAATTAGCCCTGTGAGAATGACGGCGGTGGCACCATAGGCGGCCCAGATGAAGCCCGCATGAGGCCCCAGGTCCAACAATGCGTTCATGCGCGTGCTCCTTCTCCGGCACCGGCCGCATCGACCTGTGTCAGCCGTAGGGCCTGAACACGGCGGCGCAGTACTTCGGTCCGCATCGCTGTCAGGTGCAGGACAAAAAACAGCGCCGTAAAGGCTGCCGTCATGACCAGCAGCGGAATGAGGATTGACGAATGGATTGCCGGGCCATCCAGCCGCGTGACGGAAGCCGGCTGGTGCAGGGTATTCCACCAGTCGACGGAGAATTTTATGATCGGTACATTGACGGAGCCGACTATCGCGAGGATCGCGGCCGCCCGGCCAGCGCGCGACGGCTCCTCGATCGCCTGCCACATGGCGATCAGGCCGAGATAAAGAAAAAACAGGATCAGCACCGATGTCAGGCGCGCGTCCCAAACCCAGTATGTGCCCCACATGGGTTTGCCCCATAGCGACCCTGTTATCAGCGCAAGCAGCGTGAAACATGCCCCGATGGGAGCGGCGGCCTTCGCCGCAACATCCGCCATCGGGTGGCGCCATATGAGCGAACCGATGCTGGCAATGGTGATGATGGAATACCCCATCATGGCCAGCCAGGCGGAGGGTACGTGAATGAACATGATTTTGACCGTCTCACCCTGCTGGTAGTCGGGCGGTGCCACGAAGAAGACCATGTAGAGACCGACAAGAAGCAACACCACCGTAAGTCCGGTTAGCCACGGCAGTACTGTCCCTGAAAGTTTCAGGAAGAATGTCGGATTAGCCATGCGGCCAAAAAAGCCGGATTTCTCGTTCATTGGACGGTTCTAGTTTAGCTTACTGCTATGTGCAATTGACGATAATCATGACACAGGCTCACGAGTTCGGCATTGAGCTCAATCAACTCAGGCTGAGCCTCAATGCGGCCGCCGCCGCAATTGGCGCGAGAACAACGGTCGCCAGCGTCAGCGCGCATAATATCAGGTAAGACGACAAAAACGGGGCGGGCCCGGTAATGACTGCGTTCATTGTCGACACACCGAAGACCAGGATTGGCACATAAAGCGGCAGCACGAGTAACGCCAGCAACAGTCCACCGCGTCGTAGACCCAGCGTCAATGCGGCACCCACCGCGCCGAGAAAGCTGATCGCGGGCGTTCCCGTAATCATGGTCAGCAGTAACACCCAGAAAGCTTCTGCCGGCAGATTCAGCAGAAGTGCGAGTACGGGTGCTGCAAGCGCCAACGGGATCCCGATGGAGATCCAGTGCGCGAGGGATTTTGCCGCCGCGACCAGCTCAAGCGGCAGAGGCCCCAGCGCGATCACTTCAAGGGTCCCGTCTTCCATGTCGTTGTGAAAAATACGCTCCACTGAAAGGAGAGCCGCCAGAAGTAGTGAGACCCACAAGACGCCGGGCGCGATGCGCGCGAGCAGATTAAGGTCGGGCCCTAGTCCCAGGGGGAGAATAGCGACGACAACCAGATAAAAACCGAGTGCCGTTGATACGGCACCACCTTCGCGCAAGGCGAGGCGGACATCGCGGGCGACCAGGCGCATGAATGCATGCATGATCTAGCCCCTTCCTGCGCCGAGTTTGAGCGTCTGCGCAAAAGCCACGCCCAGCGGCATATGCGTCGCTGCGATGGCCATACCTCCCGTTTTCATGTGATCGCGAATGGCGCTGGCTAAAATTTTGCGCGAGCCCTCATCAAGCGAGACCGAGGGTTCATCGAGTAGCCAAAGAGGCCGATGCACCAGCGTCAGACGGGCAAGCCCGAGGCGGCGCGCTTGTCCCGCTGACAGGAGCCCTGCGGGGATGCCGCCAAGATTTTCCAGCTGGAAAGCCTCAAGTGCGGCCATGACATCGCCACCACCGAGGTAGTCAGCCCAGAAGGCGAGATTCTCGTAGACCGTGAACGCTCTTTTCACGCCATTGAGATGTCCGACATAGTGGCATTGCTCGCCGAGCGCTGCGTCATCGTCTCCTCCCTCAAGCCGGATCTGACCCTGCGCGGCCGGCACGAAGCCTGCGAGCATGCGCAACAGGCTCGATTTACCCGATCCATTCGGACCGGTCAGCTCCACGCCTCGCCCGTCACTCACGTCAAAAGACAGGCCAGCGAACACGGTTCGGCCGCCGCGAACACAAGTGAGGTCTTCAACAAACAATTGCATTCGCAGATTTTAGCCTTTCGGGGCTACGCTTGATATCGGGTAATTCGAAGGTCGAGTCAGCGCTCGACCCGTAAGAACGAGACTTGAGCGGCAGCGTACAATATATTATGTCACGTCATATAAGACGCCAGCGCAAAAACAGGGCGTTGTTGATGCCGGGCAGCAGTATCCATATTTAGGCGATTGGGTCTGTCGATTCTGCATCACCAAGCCGAACCTTCCGTCGGCACACCGGCGGCGCGGGCCAGGGTCATTCATATCCATGAGGAGATTTACCCGTGAGCACGCACGCACGCCCTTCCCTTGACAGCTTTAGATGCCGCCGCACGCTCGATGTAGGCGGCAAGGCCTATGATTATTTCTCTCTGCCAGAGGCCGAGAAAAACGGACTGGACGGAATATCCAGCCTGCCATTCTCGCTCAAGGTTCTGCTGGAGAACCTGCTTCGACACGAGGATGGAACGAGTGTAACGGCTGATGATATTCAGGCTTGCGCCGCATGGTTGAAAACCAAATCGTCATCTCAGGAAATCGCTTACCGGCCGGCGCGCGTCCTGATGCAGGATTTTACGGGCGTTCCTGCCGTCGTCGATCTGGCGGCCATGCGCGACGCCATGGTGACACTCGGCGGCGACCCCTCCAAGATCAATCCGCTGGTGCCGGTGGATCTCGTAATCGATCACTCAGTGATGGTGGATTTCTTTGGCTCAGGCGACGCTTTCAAGTTGAATGTCGACAAGGAATACGAACGCAACCAGGAACGTTACGCATTCTTGCGCTGGGGCGCAGAGGCGTTCGAAAACTTCCGCGTCGTGCCGCCGGGTACGGGCATCTGCCATCAGGTGAACCTGGAGTATCTCTCTCAGACCGTCTGGACCAAGGACGTTGAAGAAGACGGCGGCAAGGTGACCTACGCATTCCCGGATACCGTTGTTGGCACCGACAGCCACACCACCATGGTGAACGGATTGTCGGTTCTCGGATGGGGCGTGGGCGGCATCGAGGCGGAAGCCGGAATGTTGGGCCAGCCCATTTCCATGGTTATTCCTGAAGTGGTGGGTTTCAGGCTTGAAGGCGCGCTCAGCGAAGGTGTGACCGCAACCGACCTGGTTCTTACAGTCGTTCAGATGCTGAGAAAACACGGTGTCGTCAGCAAATTCGTCGAATTCTACGGCCCGGGTCTGGATCACCTTTCACTGGAAGATCAGGCGACCATTGGCAACATGGCTCCGGAATATGGCGCGACGTGCGGATTTTTCCCAATCGACAACGACACCATATCGTATCTGACCGCAACAGGCCGGGAAGCCGACCGCATCGCTCTGGTCGAGGCCTATGCCAGGGCACAGGGCATGTGGCGGGCTAGCGACACGCCTGACCCGGTATTCTCCGACACGCTTGCGCTCGATCTGACAACTGTCGAACCTTCCATCGCCGGTCCGAAGCGACCCCAGGACAGGGTTGCGCTGAAACACGCGCCGGATGCGTTCGAACTTGCCCTTGCGGAAGCCCGTGGTTTCGAGAAGACAGGTCCGGTCTCCGACATGGCGGAAGAGGGTGGGGGAAGCATTCCCGAATTGCGAAAGTCCTCAAAGGTCGAAGGCGCCAACTATGAACTCAACGATGGCGACATAGTCATCGGCGCCATCACGTCATGCACCAATACATCCAATCCCGCTGTCCTGATTGCCGCTGGCCTGGTTGCGCGCAATGCGCGGGAGAGGGGCCTGAAGGTTAAACCCTGGGTGCGCACGTCGCTGGCGCCAGGCAGCCAGGTTGTGACCGACTATCTTGAAAAGGCCGGACTGCAGGATGAACTCGATGCGCTCGGTTTCCATCTTGTCGGTTATGGCTGCACCACATGCATCGGCAATTCCGGTCCGCTACCTGACGAAATTGCCGATGCGGTTAACAAGCACGATCTTGTCGTCTGCTCGGTCCTCTCAGGTAACCGAAACTTCGAGGGGCGTATCAATCCGCATGTGAAGGCCAACTGGCTCGCTTCGCCGCCGCTCGTTGTCGCCTATGCGATTGCCGGATCGCTCGATGTGAATGTGGCGACGGATCCGCTCGGAGAAGATACAGAAGGCAAGCCGGTTTATCTCAAGGATATCTGGCCCTCGAACCAGGATGTTGCGGACCTTATCCGGTCCAGTGTTACCCCGGAGATGTTCGCCTCACGCTATGGAGATGTCTTCAAGGGTGATGAGCACTGGCAAAAGATTGGCGGCAAGGCGACCAAGACCTACGACTGGCCGGAAATGTCGACCTATGTGAAGAACCCGCCCTATTTTGAAGACATGAAGCTCGAGCCGGAAGCGGTTGCCGACGTCGTCGATGCGCGCATTCTGGGCCTATTTCAGGACTCGATCACAACCGACCACATTTCACCCGCTGGCGCGATCAAGGTCGATGGTCCCGCGGGTGTCTATCTCACCGAGCATCAGGTGCGGCCGGTCGAATTCAATTCCTATGGCGCACGCCGCGGTAATCACCATGTGATGATGCGTGGCACCTTCGGCAATATACGCATCAAAAACCAGATGACGCCGGGAACCGAAGGCGGCGTTTCTGTCCACCATCCATCCGGCGAAGAGATGTCGGTGTTCGATGCGGCCATGCGCTACAAGACCGAAGGTGTGCCACTCGTTGTTTTCGCAGGTTCCGAATATGGGACAGGGTCAAGCCGCGATTGGGCTGCAAAGGGAACGCGGTTGCTTGGTGTCCGAGCGGTTGTCGTTGAGTCATTTGAACGCATTCACCGCTCCAATCTGATTGGCATGGGCGTCCTGCCGCTACAGTTCGAGGATGGAGTGTCGTGGCAGAAACTTGGAATTACCGGCGCTGAAAAAGTCACCATCGAGGGGCTCGCATCCATAGAGCCACGGCAGACCGTAGTGGCAAAGGTCACCTTTGGAGACGGGACGGTCAAAGACGTGCCGCTGCTCTGCCGGATCGATACCGAGGACGAGCTCGCCTACTACAACCATGACGGCATTCTGCCGTACGTCCTGCGCAATCTGGCCCGGGCGGCATGATCACAATGTGCTGACTACAGCAAGGTCTGGCCATATTTCGGGGTGAGAAATGAAACTGGATTTCTCACCCAGTCGTTACTGGCAATTGAGATCGGGAGTCCGGATACTCTCTCGCGCGGCATTGGCCGGCGGCTGCTAGCGACAGGAATAAGAATGTTTCAGACACTCAGAAAAATCAGCCTTGGGATTGGCGCCGCACTGGTCCTGTCTGGCGCTACGCTGGCCATGCAGGATGAGGCGGTGGCAGAACAGGAAGCGAAAGCGGTGATTGAATTGTTCACCAGCCAGGGTTGTTCGTCCTGTCCCCCGGCCGACAAACTGCTTGGCAAGCTGGCCAGGCGAGATGATGTAATCGCCCTGACATTCCCGGTGGATTATTGGGATTATCTCGGCTGGAAAGACACCCTCGCAAGCCCCGCTTACAGCGCTCGCCAGCGGGCTTATGCCAAGGCGCGTGGTGATGGGCAGGTCTACACTCCGCAGGCGGTGATCGATGGCGCCAACCATGCCGTCGGCAGCCATGCCTCTGATATCAGGTCGGCGATTGCGTCTGCGAAAGACAGGCTGAAAAATGCGCGCGTATCGCTCAAGATGCGCACCGAAGGCGACACGCTGATTATCACGGCCGGCGCCGCGCCAAAAGGCGCCCGCGTTAAACCAGCCACAATCTGGCTTGCACTTGTGAAAAAGGCTGAGACGGTGAAAATCTCGCGCGGCGAAAACCGCGGTCAGACCATCACCTATCATCAGGTTGTGCGCAATATGACGCCAATCGGTCACTGGACCGGGCAACGCGTCACCATCAGGCTACCGAAGCACCATCTTCAGAGCGGCGACTCCGATGGTTGCACGGTCCTGTTGCAGCAGGATACGGCAGGCCCCGTGCTCGCTGCGGTTGAGATGAAAAACTGGTAGGGCGCTGCAAGTCACATCCGCGCAATTTCAGTTCTGTTTCTTTCCGTCCAATACCAGCCGGTTGAGCCGTTCGGCGAATTTTGCCGGATTCTCGGGAAGTGCTCCCTCCAATATTCGCGCCTGATCGAGCAGCAGCCATGCCAGGTCATCGAAGGCACCGGCTTTTCGCTTGGCTAACGCCTTCACAAGATCATGAGCCGGATTGATTTCAAGCACCGGCTTGACGTTGCCTTTGCCCGCCTGTTTTTCAAGAAATTTGCCAAGCCCGCGGTCGGGACCGCCGGCAGGCGCCACCAGGCAGGCTGGGCTTTCGACCAGACGCGATGATGTACGCACGTCGGTGACTTCTTCGGCGAATAAGGTTTTTAGCGCTTCCACGAGTTTGGCTGTTTCGGGCGCAGCTTTATCCTTGTTGTCTTCCTCATCCTCCTTGTCATCGAGAAGGGGTATCGCCGAAATCTCAGCGTCGCCTTGCGTGATTGACTGGAAGGGCTTTCCATCAAATCCGAGCGCCGTGGTGACCCAGAAGTTATCGACCGGATCTGACAATAGCAGCACTTCTATACCGCGCGCTGCAAATCCCTCCAGTTGTGGACTGGCCGCGATCTGCTCCGATGAATCGCCAGTGAGGAAATAAATCGCAGTTTGATTGGGCCTGAGATCCGCCACATAGTCCTTGAGTGTACGCCAATCATCTCCTTTTGAAGTTCGAAACCGGACAATCTCGAACAACGTATCGCGCCGTTCCATGTCTTCATACAGCCCCTCCTTCAGCACAGGTCCGAAATTCTCCCAGACACCGTCAAAAGCCACCTTGTCATTCTTCTCCAGGTCCTTCAGCTCGGACAACACCCGATTGGTGACACCGGTACGTATCGCCGCGACAATGGGGTTGTTCTGGAGCATCTCGCGGGAGATGTTGAGCGGTACGTCCTCGGAATCGACCACGCCACGTATGAACCGGAGATAAGCCGGCAGGATATCCGCATCATCGGTAATAAACACGCGCCTGACATAGAGCCGTACGCGGCCCGAGCGTGAGGGGTCATAGAGGTCAAACGGCGGCATGGTCGGCACAAACAGCAATACGGTGTATTCGTGCCGGCCCTCCGCCTTGTAATGGATTGTAAGTGCGGGCGTGTCGTAGAGGCCGCCGACATGATGGTAGAATTCCTTGTATTGGTCTTGTGTTACGTCGGATTTCGGGCGCGTCCATAGAGCGCTTGCTGAGTTCAGCTGTCGTCGTTCCGTTTTCCCGTCTTCCTCCGACTTGCCTACAAAATCGATGGAGAAGGGAATGTGGTCGGAGTAGGCGCGCACAATCCGCGCCAATTCACTCTCGTTCAGATAGTCAAGCGCATCATCCTTGAGATGCAGTGTGACAATCGTGCCGCGCGGCACCGCTTCGTCTTGCGCCTTGGTCGCCTTGGCGAGGTTGAAACCGTTGATGCCATCCGAGAGCCAAACGTGTGCTGATTTCGCCCCGGCCTTTCGGCTCAGCACTTCGACCCGGTCCGCGACCATGAAGGCGGAATAAAACCCGACACCGAACTGTCCGATGACCGCAGGCGCGTCACCACCCTTCTTTTCCGCCGCATCGAGAAAAGCTTTGGTGCCCGAGCGCGCAATTGTCCCTAAATGGTCGATGAGTTCGGCGCGGCTCATGCCGATGCCGTTGTCAGCGATGGTGAGAGTTTTTGCGTCATTGTCGGCGGAAATTGTGATCCTGAGATCGGTGTCGTCGGCCAGAAGTTCCGGCTTTGTAACTGCCTCGTAGCGCAGCTTATCGCATGCATCCGCGCTATTTGAGATCAGTTCCCTCAAGAAGATCTCTTTTTCCGAATAGACCGAATGCACCATCATATGGAGCAGCCGGGCGACTTCGGCCTGGAAGCCAAACTGCGATTCAGCGTCCTTGCCGGCTTTGGTAGTTTTGTTGTCGGTTTCTTTGGTTTTGTTCTGCTTTGTCATCTCTCAAACCTGCCATCTTCGTCCAAACAGGAATATACCTGCCTGGGTTTCGAATCAGTGATGCAAATATGTCGGATTTCGCAGAATGCAAAAAGAAACGGGCCGGGACAAATGCCCGGCCCGCCCAGATTATCTCCCAAGCCCTGCGAATACGCAGATACATACAGGGTGGCTTGGTTCGAAGAGAAGACCCCGGGGGGGCTGGGGGGCTGAGATTCCGAAGTCTCGATCTGACCCAAGCCGAGAGACAATCGCAGGTATAGTATCATACTTTTGGGCAGTGCAAGGGCTGAACTGGGGCAGAAGTGTGAATTTCGTTACAGATTGTTACCGCTGCGTGAATCAGCGCTGACGCGGCTTTAGTCAGGGGTGCTTGCAATCCTGCGCGGGTGGCGCAATCATATGCAATCAGGTCACAACAAATAAGGGAGGCGCCTTTGAGTGACAGTGAACCCATAGTGTTTCAGCGTGCGGAAGCCGCGTCGGGGTATTCCGCACCGCGCAAGTCAAAACGGCACCGCGTCCAGAATGGGCCAATCTCATTCGATCGCCGGGAGCTGAACCAGTTGCTCGGCATGTATGGACGCAAGGTCGCTGAAGGTGAGTGGCGCGATTACGCAATCGACATGCTTCGGGAAAAAGCGGTCTTTTCCGTTTTTCGCCGAGCCAGCGAATATCCTCTTTATCGTATCGAGAAACGCCCGAAACTGGCGCGCAGGCAAGGTGCGTACTGCGTCATCACGCCAAGCGGTCATATTCTCAAACGTGGGCATGATCTCAGGAACGTGTTGCACGTGATCGACAAGCGATTGCGGCTGGTGCCAGCTTAGGCTGAATCAGGCGCCAGGTATTTTGTCTGGGGGTGTTGCGTTGCCATGACCGAGCGGCAGTTGCAGCAGGACCGTGTCGAGCCAGCGGCCGTGCTTGTAGCCGACCGATTGAATGGTACCGATTTCCCGGAAACCTAGGGCTTTGTGAAATTCGATCGAGGCGATGTGCTCGGAGCCTCCGATAACTGCAATCATTTGCCTGTAGCCGCGCTTTTCCGCCTTCGTGATAAGCGATTCCATCAGCGCACGTCCAATCCCTCCCCTTTGGCCCGTAGGGTCCACATAGACCGTGTTTTCGACGGACAGCGCATATGCGGGCCTTGAACGGTAGGGACCGGCATAGGCGTAACCCACTATGCGCCCCTCAACTTCCGCCACCAAATAGGGATATCCCGCATCCAGCAACGCCTTGCGGCGGCGGGCGAGCTCCGCCTGGTCGGGTTCCGTTAGTTCAAAGGAGGCCGTCTCCTCACGCACCGAGCGGCCATAGATCTCAGTGATGCCGGCAAGATCTGAATCATCACTTTCCCTGATCTTGATAACAGTTTCCATCATCACACCAATTTTCATGCATTTCGGCGCGGGAGATTAGCGTAAGGGATAGGAATTGCGAAAAGAAAACGGGCCCCGGCGTATCCACCGGAGCCCGTTTCGAACTCAATAATGCTGTGTTCTGTTTATTCGCGATTGCCGAATAGTGACAGCAGCATCATGAACAGGTTGATGAAGTCGAGATACAGTCTCAGTGCGCCCATGATTGCCTTGCGGCCGGCCACTGTGCCGTCATCGCCGACATAGTACATCTCCTTGATCTGCTGGGTGTCGTAGGCAGTAAGCCCGGCAAACACCAGAACGCCGATCACGGAAATCGCAAATTGCAGAGCCGAGGAGGCGAGGAAGATGTTTACCACCATCGCGATGACGATGCCGATGACGCCCATGATCAGGAACGAACCCCATCCGGAAAGGTCCTTCTTCGTCGTATAGCCATAGAGGCTCAACCCGCCGAATGCGGCAGCCGTGATGAAGAAGACGCGGGCAATGGATTCATGTGCATAAACATGAAAGATCGATGCCAGCGACAGACCCATTAGGGCAGCAAATCCCCAGAAGGCCATTTGTGCGCCGGAAAGGCTCATCTTCCCAATCCGCGCGGAAAGGAAAAAGACCATGCCGAGCGGCGCAAGCATCACCACCCAGATAAAGGGCGTGGCTGCGATCTGTTGGTAAATGCCACTGGCGAACGCAGCGTAGGCAACGACGCCAGTTACCGCGAGGCCAATAGACATATAGTTATAGACACGCAGCATATAGGCGCGCAGACCCTCATCGATAGCTTGTCCATCGGTGCGGGGCACGCTTGAAGGGCGTGCGTATCCTTGTCTGTCGAAATCCGCCATTGTCGGGATCCTCTTGACTTGTTGAAATATCGATCAGGTCTAACGCCTGAGTTTCACCCATAATATGGTGATTTTCATGACGTTTCGCAAGTCACGTTACGATGCACCTTACCTATCGTTAAGATAGATTTTTTCTATCTGTCGCGCAGGTAACTTGCGGTTTTTGCACCAAGAACCCGCCAGGTCGCAAAGGCTCCGAATGCCAGCACCAACCCTACGGCGAGCAGAATCGCAAAAAGAACGGCACCGGCAGAGAAAATAAATTCAGTATCCATGGCGAAAGTGACCACGAGATAGGCGCCAAGTGTTCCCAGTGCTGCGGCCACGACGCCGGTAATGAGCGCCAGAATGCCGTATTCCACAATATGCGCGGTTATGATGCGCGCGCGTGTCGCGCCGAGCGTTTTGAAGATGACCGCGTCTCGAATGCGCCGCCGTTGTGCCGTGGTTAACGCGCCCGCCAGCACGATCGCACCGGCGAGCAGCGTCACACCGCCGGATGCGTGAATAGCCGCCATTACGTCATTGGCTATTGCACGGAACGAATTGACGGCGTCGCGAACGCGCAGCGCGGTGATATTGGGGAATGTCTGCGAAATTTCCTGGATCATCGGGCCTTCGCGCGCAACCCGGCTCTCTTCGGGGAGCGTTAGCGTTGCGAGAATGTTGTGGGGCGCGGCCTGAAGTGTGCTGGGGGTAAACACCATTATGAAATTGATGGCGAGCGAATCCCAGTCCACCTTTCGCAGGTTGGAGATTTTTGCCGTTACATTGCGCCCGAGCGCATTGACGGTAATCGTATCGCCGATCTTGAGGCCAAGCCCTTCAGCGATTTCCGCTTCAAAGGAGACAAGCGGCGGACCTTTGTAGTCCTTTTCCCACCACTCACCCTTCACTAGCTTGGATCCTTCAGGCAGAACATCCGAATAGCTCAAACCCCTGTCGCCGCTCAACACCCATTCGGTACCCGGCGCCGGCTTGATTTCACTGGGACGTTTTTCATTCAACCGCACGATGCGTCCACGCAGCATGGGAGCGTGGCTGATCAGCGTTTCAGGTTCGTGTTTGCGGACGATATCGGATAGTGGATCCACCTGATCCTTGTGGACGTCGAGGACGAAATAACTGGGAGCCTTCGCAGGGATGGCTGTCTCGAATTCCTTCTGCAGGGTCGCGTTCACGAGTGCAACGGCCGAAAGGAGCGCGAGGCTTGCGCCGAGTGAAAGTGCAACCGGGCGGGCAAGTCCACCCGGGCTCGCCAGGCTTGCGCGTGCCAAGGCAAGAGAGGGGTGGCGCGGTCGCGGTATGCGGCGGGCAATGCGTTCTATGAGAACCCCGAGCCCCAGAAACAGGCAGAACACGACAAGTAATCCGGCGCAGGCGAGCGCGGCGAGGAGGCGCATTTCAGCTGACGCAATTGCGATACCCGCGAGCGCCAGACCGCACAACACGCTTGCGGCGATATAGATCTTGCGAGGCCGGGAGGTTTCGCTCGACACCTGTTGCCGCAGCAGCAGTGCTGCTGACAGATCGCGGGCCTGACCAAGCGGCCAGAAGACGAACATGAGGGCCGTGAGCACGCCATAGGCACTTGCCAGCAGAAGCGCAAAAGGCTGGGGGTCCAACGCCAAATCCACAGGGATCGCTCCGGCACCAGCGGCTGCAACCGCAGCCGGCAAAAGTGCTCCTAGCGCGAGCCCGGCCACTATGCCGATGCCCGCAAGGACCAGAATTTCGGTCAGGTAAATGCGAAAGATCGTCCCGCCGCTGGCGCCAAGGCACTTGAAGGCGGCGATGACCGGGCGCTTGCGGGCCAAATAGGAGGCAATTGCGTTGGCAACACCGATGCCACCGATCATCAGCGTGGTGATGCCAACGAGAGTGAGGAACTGGGAGAGACGGCTCGCGACGCGCTTTACATTGGGCGACGGATTGCGGCGATCGCGAATGATAAAGCCGGCGTCCGGATATTGCGACTCGATCTGTTTTCGAAGCGCGTCGAGACCCGTCGCGCCTGATGCTTCCGGATTATCCAACGCGATTCTGTATTGCCAGCGGATGAGGCTGCCCGGCTGAACGAGGCCCGTGCTTTTGAGGTTTTCAAGCGACATCAGGACCCGTGGACCAAAGGCCGGCCGGCCGGAAAGCTGATCCGGTTCCCGCATCAACTCAGCAACGATCTTCAGATCGGCATTGCCAATGCGCACGCTCTCTCCAACTTTTAGGTTGAGCCGTTCCAGCAGAAGCGGCTCAGCCGCCATCGTCCCGGCAGCGCGCAATGCCGTTATTGTCTGCGTTTTGCCGTCCGCTGTCAGGCTGGTATTGCCATAGAGCGGGTAGCGGTCATCGACCGCCTTGAGGCGCACCAGTGCGGCGCCATCACCGTCTTCCTTGCGGGCCATTGCGCGCAATGTCGCCACTTCCGACACGGTGCCGAATTTGCCCATGACATCGAGCTGCTCCGTGTTCGCCTGTCTGTGCACGAGACGCAGCGACACGTCACCGCCGAGGATGGCCTGGCCCTGCCGGGCAAGTCCGGTTTCGAGGGCACTGGCGAGCGATCCGATACCGGCGATGGCGGCCACGCCGAGCGCAATGCAGGCGACAAAAATGGCAAAACTGGTCCAGCCGAGCCGCAAGTCACGGACTGCCAACCGCAGGACGAGAGGCAGTGAGAACTTCCGGCCTGATGGCCTATGGGTTGTAAGCGCTTCGGCACTCATGCGTTTGCCGCGACGCGTTTGCGCCGGGTCCCCTGCAAGAGGCCGTCGCTCATGTGCAGGGTTCTCCCGCAGCGCTTCGCTAGCTTTGCGTCATGGGTAATAAGCATCAGCGTAGCGCCGTAGCGCTCGCGCAAGCTGAACAGCAAGTCCATGACCTGTTCACCGGTCTTGCTGTCAAGATTGCCAGTGGGTTCGTCGGCGAGAATAATCTTAGGACCCGCACTCAGAGCCCGCGCCAGCGCCACGCGTTGCTGCTCACCGCCGGATAGCTGAGCCGGGAAATGATCGGTACGATGGCTGAGATTGACGTCGCTGAGTGCCTTGAGCGCTGCCTCGAAGGCATCCGGCGCGTCAAGAAATTCAAGCGGCAATGCAACGTTTTCCAGCGCTGTCATTGTGGGAACCAGATGGAACGACTGAAACACGATGCCGATGGTGCCCGCGCGCAGCTGCGCCAGTTGATCTTCGCTCATGCCGGTGAGGTCCTGTCCGGCGATCTGGATACGGCCACCGGTAATTCTCTCAAGCCCAGCCGTAACCATCAGCAAGGTCGTTTTGCCCGAGCCGCTTGGGCCGACAACTGCCACAGCTTCGCCTTGATCAATCGTCAGATTCACGCCCCGCAGAATATCGATGTCGCCCGCCCTGCTTGGCAAGGTCACACAAACGTCTTCAAGGCTGATGGCAGGTGTCTTGGTTTTGTTGCTCAAGGGCTGCAATGTCCTGTCTGAAGCCGGTTTCATAGCAAATCGGTGCTGTGCGACGTTAGAAAAGAAAGTGTGAACATGCCGTCAGGACCAGACATCGGGGAAATCACGCCATGAATTTGGCCCGCGTAAGGCAGAGCCGGAATTCTGAGTACCGAAACGGCAACAGGTCTCAATCCAATACCTCTTTATACGGGCGTTCGCTCAAAATCCTTCTCCTGGTATTCGCTTTTGTTTTTTACGCGCCGCTCCAGGCCGCGGATCAAATTCTTTTGGTCACGTATGGCGATAGCCTATCAGCAGGCTTCGGATTGCCGGAAGAAGACGCGTTTCCCGCTCAACTGGAGAAGGCGCTTAGAGCGCGAGGCCACAATGTACAGGTGGTCAATGCCAGCGTTTCGGGAGATACGACGGCTGCAGGACTTGCCCGGTTTGACTGGTCGTTTCCCCAAGGTGCCAAAGGCGTTCTCATCGAACTTGGTGCCAACGATGCGTTGCGCGGTCTTGCGCCTGACAAGACCCGCGAAAATCTTGATGCACTCATAACCCGTGTGAAATCCAAGGGTGCCGAGCCATTGCTCACAGGGATGTTGGCGCCACGCAATCTCGGCGTGAAGTACACGACCGCCTTCGACCGGATCTATCCCGAACTTGCCAAAAAACACGGGATCTTGCTCTATCCATTCTTCCTTTTTGACGTTGTTGGAAAGAGGAATTTAAACTTGGCTGACGGGCTTCATCCAAACCCAAAGGGTGTAAAAAAAATCGTCGAACAGATTGTACCCAAGGTCGAGGAACTGTTGAGCCGAATTTCACAACAACAGGCTAAGACCCAATAATTTTTGAAATCCGGCTTCCCCACAAGTCCAAATTTGCTAAAAGGCGGAATCCTCCGCTTTTTCCTCATATTCTTCAGGAACAGACATGGAAACCCGTGCATTGGGCCGCACCGGCCTTCAGGTAAGCGTAATTTGCCTCGGTACGATGACCTGGGGCGAGCAGAACACGGAACAGGAAGGCCATGCCCAGATGGACATGGCACTGGATCGTGACGTCAATTTTTTCGACACCGCTGAGCTCTATGCCATTCCACCGAAACAGGAGACCTACGGGCGGACCGAGGAGATCATCGGCAGCTGGTTCGCGACGCGAAAAAATCGCAACAAGGTCATCCTTGCCTCAAAGGTCGTCGGGCGCTCACAAAACACATGGTACCGCGAAGGCGGCAAGAAGGCGGAACTCAGCCGTGAGCAGATCTTCGAGGCGGTCGAGGGGAGCCTCAGACGACTGCAAACCGACTATATCGATCTCTACCAGGTTCACTGGCCCGACCGGCCGCTGCAACTGTTTCAAGGTCATGAATATTTGCACATGGAGGGGCCTGCGATTCCCATCGAGGAGACGCTTTCAGCCCTTGGCGAGCTGGTGAAGCAGGGCAAGATACGCCACGTCGGTGTTTCCAACGAAACCGCCTGGGGAACGATGAAGTACCTGCAGGCCAGCAAGACACAGGAACTTCCGCGCATCGCCTCGATCCAGAATGCCTACAATCTGGTCAACCGTGTTTATGAGGTCGATTTGTCGGAAATTGCGTATCGAGAAGATGTAGGGTTGCTGGCCTATTCGCCATTGGCACAAGGCTATCTGACGGGCAAATATGAAGATGGAGCTGAGCCTGAAGGTGCGCGCAGAACCCTGTTCGGGCGCATGGGCCGCTATGAGAGCCCGCAAGGAATTGCGGCTATTTCGGCCTATGTCGGTCTCGCCCGGAAGCACGGGCTGGACCCGACTCAAATGGCGCTCCAGTTTGTGAATACACGTCCCTTTGTTACGTCGAATATCATCGGCGCAACGTCGCTCGAACAGCTCGAGACGAACCTGGACTCGGTTACCATCACACTTTCTGATGAACTGATGGAGGAAATCGAGCAAATCCAGCGCACTTACACAAATCCCAGTCCATAGCAGAGATGGCGAAGCCCTATGCCCCGGCTGTTTTCAGGAATTGAGATACCTGCGGAAATTGCGGAGCGCCTGATTGTTCTGCGGGGCGGTCTGGAGGGCGCTCGCTGGGTCGATCCTCAAAACTACCACATCACATTGCGTTTCATTGGCGATGTGGACGGTTCTACGGCGGAGCGGTTCTCCGAAGCCCTCGCTGACATTGCCGCCCCGCCTTTCTCACTCACTCTTGACGGGCTTGGATCATTCGGGCGCGGGCGACCGCGCGCGGTATGGGCGGGCGTTGCGTCGTGCAATGAGCTGAGCGCGTTAAACCGTGCCCACGAAAATGCGGCTATTCGCGCTGGCATTGAGGCGGAATCCCGAAATTTCCACCCGCATGTGACGCTTGCACGGATGCGCGGCGCCAAGGCGGACGACGTGGCTACCTATCTCTCATACAACGGAGCATTTCTGTCGGCGGCGTTCCCGGTCACTCGTTTCGTCCTGTTTTCCTCACGGGAATCCAGAGGCGGTGGGCCTTATGTAGTGGAACGTGCCTATCCGCTTGATGGCGGCGAGGACTGAGGATATTCAGGTCAATCGGGCGAGCAGCGCGCGAGACCCCCTTTCAATGAGATTGAGGGCCTCCTCGAACCCTTCTTCACCACCATAATACGGGTCGGGCACGTCTTGGTTTTCAAGGTTCGGCAAATTGTGCAGGAACAGCTGGACTTTGGGAGCATGAACCTCGGACGCAAGGTCCAGCAGGTCTGCTTGGTTGGACGCATCCATCGCCAGGATGAAATCGAATTTCTCAAAGTCCTGCGTCTGCACCCGCCTGGCGCGCTGGCCTGACAGATCGATGCCACGGCGCGCTGCGGCTGCAATGGCGCGCCGGTCTGGCGGGTTTCCGACATGCCATGAACCCGTCCCCGCGGATTCGATATGGAAATACTCGCCACGACCAGCCTCAGCCGCCACATGGCCGAAAACTCCTTCGGCCATCGGTGAGCGGCAGATGTTTCCAAGGCAAACGAAAAGGAGACGATGGGAGGGCATGGGAATTGCGCGGTCCGGATTTGCCAGGATCTCATACAGCTGCTGTCGGCACGTGATAGATACGCAGCATCGTGATAGCACAAAGGCTAATCAGGAGGAGAGGTCATGGCAAAGAAGCTGGAAGGTGCGGAGCGGGTCGAGGCGCTCGGGGACATCAAAGGCTGGAGCGAAGTTGAAGGCCGCGACGCAATTGAAAAGACATTCACCTTCAAAGACTTCGATGAAGCTTTCGGCTGGATGACAAGAGTGGCGAGTATCGCTGAGGATATGAACCATCACCCGGAGTGGTTCAACGTGTGGAACCGGGTTGACGTTACGCTGTCAACTCATGACGCGGGTGGACTAACCGGGCGCGACATCGCGCTTGCTAAAAAAATGGATGAGGTGGTTGCCGGCTGAGACCTACCAGGAACCGTCCCGCCATTGGTCCCAGGACGATGGACTGTTTGACCAGTTGCGCCGCCGTCTCGTTCGGTTCTGGTTGAACCTTGGTTGATAGCCACGTGCAGGCGCTTCAAGCATGGTTGCCGGTGTGAACTGTATCGCGGATAGCGGCACAGGTGTGTTGCTCTTGTTTGCCGCCAATTTGACCGCATCCGGATTGTCAGCGTTGGTTTCGCGCCGTTCATATTCGGCCTCGGCCTGTTCGCTCCAAGGCTGCGGTTTGCAACGGCAGTCCTTCACATATTCTTTCCTGTAGCGGAACGCATTTTCCAGTCTCACATATGGTTTGCCTTGGAGGTCAACCATGTGCTGCACGTCGGCACCAGGGTTGCGGTGATAGAACAAACGCGCGGGAGCAGAACAGCTTGAACGGCATTGATTGGCATCGCGAGCAATACCGCCCCGCGATGTTGAAAAGCTCATGGGCCAGTAATACCCGTCGCAGGTGCGAACACACAGCGTCCTGTAGTTTCCGTAACGGTGCATGTTGGAGCCATACGATCTGGAGTAGCCAGACAGGCCACCTTCGTTAGGCGCACTGTAGGTGCTATAGCGGGCGGTATTGGTGCCGCGCCTCTGATTCGAGCCGCCGCCAAATAGTCCGCTGAAGAAACTACCCGAGGAGGGCGGTTGCTGTCTGGGACGATATGGGCGCTGGCCGTAGGGCTGGTTTGCGGATCGCGATGAGGGACGTCCAGACTGAAGAGCACGCAGTCGGGCATTCAGATTTCTGCATCCGGCAACAGAATTGGCATATTGCGGCAAGTGGCAGCCATATCTGCGGATTTGCGCCTGCAAGCTGGCGAGCGCCCCTGAATTGGCGCCTTGCGCCCGGGCATCTGGCGGCCAATCCGCCATGCCTGTCAGGGCGGTGATCAGAAAAAGGGGCCATATGATGCGCGCTGGGGCATCAGGTCGGAAAAATTGCTTGCAACCTGCCAACAAGACGGACCCCGTCGTCTACGCAATACCAAAGACGATCCGGCACTCCGCAATCCGATTCGGCGGCACCAGACTTGATGATTCTGATTCTGACGCTTATGTCTTTATGAGGCCCTAATGGCCGCATACTTATGCGCAAGGAGATCGAATGCGCAGTGGAGCCGGAAAAGACGGAATTGGCGATTTCGACGGATCTTTCGACGAAGCGGAGGTTATTGCCGGTTCACTGGAAGCCCGTGAGGAGAAGGTACGCGCCGGATTCTGGGAAAAATTCCGCCGCGTGGCGGGGCATATCCCGTTCACCGACGACCTTCTCGCTTCATACTACTGCGCCATGGATCCCGCCACGCCAACGCGCGTAAGGGGCATGCTGCTGGGTGCCCTGGCCTATTTTATTCTGCCGATAGATGCAGTTCCCGACTTTATTGCTGGTTTCGGCTATTCGGACGATGCCGCGATTCTTGCCAGCGTCATTTCCCTTGTGGCCGCCCATATTCGACCGGCACACCGTGCCGCTGCGGCGAAGACCCTCGGCAAGGCATTGCCTGACGAAGACGGCAATACCTCGATCTGAACTCCTCAATCGAACGTGTGATGCTGGCAAAGCTGTCTTGCATCTTGCGCCTATGCACGGCCATAAGGGCCTATGCAGCAAAAAACGCAGGCTGAGACCGGTGCGGGGAGCAGGACACGCGGTTATTTCGCAATCGGTGCCGAACGCATTTCCAAACAGCTGAACGTCGGAAACATGGTCCGCTCCGCCCATGCCTTCGGTGCGAGCTTCGTTTTCACGGTTGGTGCTGATTACAGCGCGCATGAAGCGAGGTCCGATACCTCAAAAGCGACGCTTCACGTGCCACTCTATCAGTGGGAGACGGCAGACGACATGGTGCTGCCCAAGGGGTGCAGGCTTGTAGGCGTCGAACTGATTGAGGACGCGGTTGATCTGCCGAGTTTCCGCCATCCGCTGCAGGCAGCATATATTTTGGGGCCGGAACGCGGTGAACTGTCGCCTGATATTCTTGCGCGTTGCGACTACGTGGTCAAAATCCCGACTGCATTTTGCATCAATGTTGCAATGGCGGGTGCCATTATCATGTATGATCGGGTACGGTCACTCGGCCGGTTCGCGCCGCGGCCCGTGGCGGAGGGTGGCCCGGTATCGGCACTACCTGGTCATATACACGGAGCTCCGAAAAAACGTCGTTAGTCGCTGTGGAGTGCGACATGGTGTTGGCACTCTCTAGTCAAACCGTTGAGTAATGGATATGTTTTCAGTGATGCGGACTATGGGGAATGGGGGCAATGAAGAAGCTCATTAGGGCGGGAGTCGTTGTGTTGGCTGGCTTGGTAACGCCGGCGATCGCGCAAACGGCCAATTTTATCGAAAAACAAGGTGACTGGTCGGTCTATGCGCATGATACAGGCGGTAAGAAGACCTGCTTTGCGGTTGCAAAACCCCGCTCTTCAAAGCCGAAGAATGTTCGCCGCGATCCGATCTTTTTCTATTTGTCGGATTGGCCTGCGGACAAGGTGGTGAACGAGATCAGCATCAAAATGGGTTATCCGCTGAAGACTACCGTACCAGTCGAGATCAAGATTGCGGGTAAATCGTTCAAGCTGTTCGCTAAAGGCGAAGGCGCCTATGTGGAAAAAACCGAGGACGAGCAGAAAGTCGTGGCGGCGATGAAGGCGGGGAGCACCATGGTCGTGCAGGGGCGTTCAACACGTGGAACACTCACCACGGACGAGTATTCGCTGACCGGTACGTCAAAGGCGCTTGAAGCGGTCACGAAGGCCTGCCAATAGGCTCCCAGGTTTTTCCCAAACCGCGCTTGTCTGTGCTAAACCGCGCAGATCATGGTTGGTTCTGATCAAAACAACCCTACACTTGTCGGCCTGAGTCGCGAGGGGTTGGAGCATGTTTTCGCCACTCTGGGCGTGCCCGAACGCGCTCGGCGCATGCGCGTGGCGCAGTTGTGGAACTGGCTCTATGCGCGCGGGACCACCGATTTCGACCGTATGAGTGTGCTGTCCAAAGATCTGCGCGCTGCTCTTTCGCAAAGCCATTCCCTTTCACGGCCCGAGATTGTCACCGAACAGGTTTCCGCAGACGGCACGCGCAAGTGGCTGCTGCGGCTCGATGCAGATGACACCGGCAAGATGGGTCCGCTGGTGGAAACCGTTTATATCCCGGAAGAAACTCGCGGCACCTTGTGCATATCGAGCCAGGTTGGCTGCACCCTGACCTGCAGTTTCTGCCACACGGGCACCCAGCCCCTGGTACGCAACCTGACGCCGTCTGAAATTACAGGTCAGATCATGGTTGCCCGTGACCGCATTGGCGAATGGCCGGAGGCCCACGCTGACGATCCGACCGGGTTACCCGACGTGGAGCGCAAGATTACCAACATTGTGCTCATGGGGATGGGTGAGCCGCTCTATAACTTCGAAAATGTCCGTGACGCCATGGCGATTGCGGCCGCAAGCGACGGGCTGGGTTACTCCAAACGCCGTATCACGCTGTCGACATCGGGCGTGGTACCGGAGATTCCGCGCTGGGGCAAAGAGGCGAACACCATGCTCGCCATATCGCTCCATGCAGTGCGTGATGACCTGCGCAATGAGCTGGTGCCGATCAACCGCAAGTGGCCGATTTCCGAACTGCTCGACGCATGCCGGCAATACCCGTCGCTTTCCAACGCAAAGCGCATCACGTTTGAGTATGTGATGCTTGAGGGAGTGAACGACTCTATTGCAGATGCGAAGGAGCTGGTGCGGCTGCTGGCCGGTATCCCGGCGAAGATCAATCTCATCCCGTTCAACCCTTGGCCCGGCGCGCCCTACAAATGTTCCGACTGGGAGCAGATCGAAAAATTCGCTGAAGTCGTCAACCGCGCGGGTTACGCGTCTCCGGTGCGCGCACCGCGGGGCCGAGATATCATGGCAGCGTGCGGCCAGCTCAAGTCTGCCAGCGTAAAAGAGCGGGCGAGCGCTCGGCGAGTTGAGGCGGTAGCGACGTGATCATCAAGACCCTGCTTCGCTGGCTATGGCTCGTGGTCGCCCTTCTGATTGCCGCGTCCGCCGCGCTTATCGTGCTGTTCAGCCTGGGCATTTTTTGGCTCGGCGATGAAATCCGCGCGGCTTCCGGTGACAACGAAATTCTCTGGCATGGTGCGGACGTGTTCGCGGCGATTTTCTTTACATCTGCGGTTGGACCTTCGTTGACCGCGCTCCCCGCGGTCGTCGCCGTCATCTTCGGTGAGGTCATGCGCATTCGTTCCGCCATCTACTACACGCTCGCAGGAGGGGCGGCGGTTGCTGTGATCCCCATCCTGGCGCGGTCGGCGGACGCTGCCTCCGAACCCGCATCGAGTTACTTCACGATCTTTGCGGCTGCCGGGTTCATAGGCGGGTTTGTCTATTGGGCGCTCGCCGGCGCGCGGGCGTGAGCGGTCAGTTTCGGCTTGGCTCCAGCAACAGCCTGGCGGCAAAGGCCGCAAACACACTGGCAAACATCCAGTCCAAAATGCGAGTGATGCGCGGTTTTCGCCTCAGGAGCATGGTGAGCCGGTCAGCCATTGTGATCATCAGCGCGCATAGTGGAACGGCGAGGCAGATAAAATAGAGACCTAGGAACAACAGCTTCGATGCGGCGTTGGGGTCGGTTGAGCTGACGAACTGGGGCAGGAAAGTCACGAAAAACAGGATTATTTTCGGGTTCAGAAGATTAATCCCGAGACCTTTCGCGAAGACGTGGCGTATGCTTTCGTGGCCCTGGTCCGATGCCTCGAGCGATAGAGAGGAGCCATGCGCGATCGCATCATATGCAAGCCAAAGCAGATACAGCGCACCAACAATCTTGAGCACACCAAAGGCAGCGGCAGAACTGGCGAGCAGCGCGGAGAGGCCGAATGCGGCAAGGATGGTGTGCACGACAATTCCTGAGGCCGCCCCGAACATTGCCACCAATCCGGCCTTGCGCCCCTGGGTGAGCGTCTTTCCAAGGAACAGTGCCATGTCTGGTCCCGGTGTTACGACCAGAACGAAACTGGCCAGCGTGAACGCCGCAATCACTTGATAGTCTGGTAGAAATATCATCGGTTGATGGCTCTCGAAATGCCCTTCTGAGGCGTATCTCTATTCGAGAAGCAATGAAGCTGGCGACCCGAATCTTGCTCGCAGCGCAAGATGGAGCTGGATTCAAATCAGCATACCACCGAGATAAAGCCCGAACCCGAATCCCAGGTGGCTACCGAAATCGTGAAACCGGGCGACGGTGGGATCGGGCGTATTGGCCGCCATTGCTCCGGCGCCGAGGATCGGCTCCATCATGAACCAGGTGACCGAAACGGAGACAATACCGAACGCCATAGCCGGGACAAAGCCGGGACCCGTGCCAAGGATCACATAGATTAGAAACAGGTATATCGCGCCATAAGTGATGCCGACGCCATAGTGGACCAGCCAGCCGAGCGCCTGCTCGTTCTTGACCGGAGGCGTCTTGCCGATCGTTTTGTGCACGAATTGGCCCTCGGGCAGGAATGCTGCCCAGCGCCCGATAATGCCCCAGTTGGTGATCGGCCATTTCAGCAGCAATTTCATCAGCTGCTGGACGACGTCGAGCGTGAGCGTTGCCGCAATACCGACGATAAGAATATCCTTGATGATATCTACGATCATGTGTGATCGGCCTCCTTTGGCAGCGGCACGTCAAGGCAGGCATTGACCATGCCGATCATCGTGTAGAACCCGCACAAAGTGACAATCTCCAGAAATCCATGGAGGCCGAACTTTTTGATTGTGTCGTCCTGAACCCCTTGCGGGATCGACTTGAAACGAAATGCCCAGTCCATCACTTGGCGCACCAGTTGATAGGGCTCGTCGAGCTTTGTCTCGCCTGCAGCAATTGCGTCGATCACGGTGTCGGGAACACCCGCGCTGCGCGCTTTCTCAAGGTGATCGCGCCAGACAAATTCGACCCCTGATTGTCGGCCAACCTCAAGGACGATGAATTGGTAGATGTTGCGGGGGAGGTCAGATTCATATTTGTAAAAGAATCCGAGCTTCTCAATGTTCCTGGCGAGTTCGGGGTGGTTCAGGAGCGGTATATAAGGTCCCAGATGATGAACGCCCTTGGCCGCGCGCCGGCGAACAATATCGTCATATATCGCTTTGTCCGCCCCGGTAAGCGTGGCCGTTGGGTCCGGCAGGCCTGCCATTACTCGCCTCCTTGCTGCGCCCAGGCGCCGCGCGCGCCTATTCCTTGTAGGACCAGCCGGCGGCGCCTTCGTGGTAGGGCTGCGTCGGTGTGGAGCATTTCCGGTCCGTCTTGATGTCGATCACAACAGTCTTGTTGAGCTCCAGCGCTTTGGCAAAGGCGGGTGCGAGCTGATCAGGCTCCTTCACGGTAATTCCCTCCGCTCCAATAGCGCGCGCAAATCCAGCCCAGTCCTGATCAGGCGCCTCGTTGAGCTCCGCGGGAATGGGGCCGGCCTTGACGGCGCGCAACCAGACATTTCCAAGGGCAGAGTTATTGCTCACACAATAGATCACCGGCAGATCGAAACGTGCGGCCGTTTGCACCTCCATACCGTGCATTCGCAGGCAGCCATCACCGGTAAACACAACAACCGGGCGGTCGGGGCGCGCAGCCTTTGCACCAATACCGGCACCAATGCCCCAGCCCATCGGTCCGAGGTTCGATGCGGTAATGAACTCGCGCGGCCCGTAACTGTCCCAATAGTGCGCGGCGAAGGCGCGGTGGGCGCCGCTGTCGACGATGGCAATCGTATCGCGTGGCATTGCCTTTCGGCATTCGGCAACCATGCGGGCAGGATGGATCGGTGTCTGGTCGCTTGTGGTGTTTTCCACATCATAAAGTCGGGGGCCGCTTCGGATGGTCTCGACCCATTTCTGGCGGTCTGCCTTTGTATCTAGCAGTGGCTTCGCGTCGCCATCGCCCGCCTCCCGGAGCCAACGCAAGAAGGCACCGCCGTGCCCACGGACAAACTGCTCAACTTGCTGAGAGGTATGGCAACCGACATGTACCGCAGAAATATTGACGGTGATGATACCCTTCCTTGGCGCAAGTTTCTCCGACCAATACATGGAGTCCCGCACATTCAGGGTGCTGCCGAGCACGATCAGAAGATCGAGGTCCTGCTCCAGGATGGCATCGGTCGCATGATGCGTTCCGGCGTAACCGAAGACGCCCAATGCCATGGGATGATCCTCCGGCATTACCCCTTTCGCGTGCTCGGTCGTGCAGATGGGGATGGAAAATTTCTCCGCGACAGCGACGAGGTCATCAGTTGCTTCGTCGGCTATGACGCCTCCCCCGACCAGGATTGCCACACGGGCTGCACCGTTGAGCTTCCCCCAAAGCGTTTGGGCTGCTTTGGTGTCAAGCGCCGTGGATGCGAGCAGTTGGCGGCTAATGGGTTCCGGTTGTGCATCAATCTCGCCTTTTTGAACATCGCGAGGAATTGTCAAATGGGCGGGGCGTCTCCCGCCATCCAACATGTTTTTGATCGCGTTTCGATATTTGTGGTGCAGCAGCCTTATGTCCGGAACGCTGTAGGATTCGACTGTGACAGGAGCAATGATCTGAACGTCCTGATACGTGCTCGCAGTCGCATCCTGAAAAAGACCAAGGCCCTGCATGTAGTTCTCAACCGCACCTGTCAGCAGGAGAACAGGCGACTCGTCCGTATAGGCCGCTGAAATGCTGGTTACCGTATTGGTCAGACCCGGCCCGCCGATACACAGGCAGGCACCGATGCGGCCACTGGCGCGTGCGTAGCCGTCCGCCATTGCTGCCGCTCCACCCTCATGCGCGGCAACGACTGGTGTAATTTCAGGAACACGTGCGATTGCCGGAAGGAACGGATCGACCAAACCGCCGGTCATCATGAAGAGGTGGTCGACATCGTCCGCTACCAGAGACCGCAATAGAAAATCTGCGCCTTGCATCAAATCACCATTGTTCAGTTGGCATGAATCTTAAAAGGCGTCGGCTCTGGCCATGGCCCAGTGTTGTTCGTATTCCGGGTCGATTTTTTCAGCATGCAGAAGATGACCAGGTGGGATGTAGGAATAGATTTGGCTGTAGGTTTTTTCAGTCTCGTTGGCGACGCGCCGATAGACGTGATCGGGGGTGAGTTCTTCAGGGGATGAAAGGCCCATGGCGCCGACCAGATCGAGGAAACTCTCCATGTTGATCCGGTGATAGTTGGCGACATTGTGCTTGCGTGCGTCGACATTGACCGCCTTCATCCTGTGCCGGTCTTGTGTCGCAACCCCGGAAGGACAGGTATTGGTATGGCAACGCACGGCTTGAATACAGCCGATTGAGAACAACATGGTGCGTGCCGCATTGCACATATCAGCGCCCAACGCGATTTTCTGCAGCAGATCAAAGCCGGTAACGACTTTACCGGAAGAAATGACCTTCATGCTCTCTCGTTTTTCGATTCCGACCAGACAGTTCTCGACAAAGATCAGCCCTTCATCGGCCGTCATACCCAGGCGATCGGAGAATTCAGGCGGTGCTGCTCCAGTGCCGCCTTCCGATCCATCAACGGTTATGAAATCTGGTAGAATCCCAGACTCGACCATAGCCTTGCAGATGCCCATGAACTCCGACTCTCGGCCGATGCAAAGCTTGAATCCTACCGGCTTGCCGCCACTCAAATCTCTCAGCTGCGCGACAAATTCCAGAAGACCGTGTGGCGTGGAAAAAGCTGAATGTGCAGGCGGTGAAATGCAATCCTCGCCTACGGGCACGCCGCGGGCTTCGGCGATCTCTTCATCGACTTTCGCTGCGGGCAATACCCCGCCATGTGACGGTTTTGCCCCTTGTGAAAGCTTGATCTCAATCATCCTTACAGCTTCGTTTTTTGACCGTTCCTCAAACTGCGCCGGATCGAATCCGCCATCCTTGGTACGGCAGCCGAAGTACCCCGTTCCGATTTGCCAAAAAATGTCTCCGCCGCCTGCGAGGTGATATTTACTCAGACCACCTTCGCCGGTGTTGTGGGCGAAATTGCCGATTTTTGCGCCGCTGTTGAGCGCCAGAATCGCATTGGGGCTGAGCGCACCAAAACTCATGGCTGAAATGTTGAGCCGCGAGGCGTTATACGGCTTCTTGCATTCCGTGCCACCGACTGTCACGCGGCCTTCTTCCTCAGGAACTTTCTTTGGCGACAGCGAATGGTTTGCCCGGTTGAATCCCACATCATCGATATTGGCCTGCGTACCGAATGGCTGAAAGGCGGATTCACCTGCGGCTCGCTGGTAGACAACATTGCGCTGATCCCGGTTGAACGGCCGGCCACTGGTATTCGTTTCGATGAAGTATTGGCGAATCTGGGGGCTTATGAACTCCAGCCCATACCGCAAATGGCCGATAACCGGATAGTTGCGTAGGACATTGCTCTTGGAAAAAAACATGTCGTAGATGCCCGTCACGACATAGGGCACGATGAACAGCCCGGCCCATCTAAATGGTAGCCAGTATTGCGGGACCACGATGAGAAGAAGAATTCCGATAGCTGACAGGATGAAAAAAATTCGATGTGACAACATGCTGGTTTATCCTCTCAGGAGCGAGCACCCACCATATGGCGCTTGCAAAGTTCATACTGACCGAACACGCTGGCTCTTGTGCTCCAAGATGTTTAGCACGGAGGTTGCTGTGACGCATCCATTCCGCAAGCTGTGATGGTTCATATCGGTGCGGGCAACGGCAGTATACTATTCGAGATTGGATCGGCGAGAAATGAATCCGTGTATTGGCAGTCTCAAACCAACGCGGACATGGACCGGGATCCCGGTGGAGATGATATGCTTATGCCCATGAGATTCTATTTCATCTGCATAACCATAGTCGTTTCGCTGTGGTTCGCCGGGGGGGCCGTCGCATCGGAAACGCTGCACCACTGGGTGCAACTTGGGCCTGACTCCCAGATCGTTGTTCGCGCTATTTCCCGCTCCTCCGAGTGCCCGATCCTGAAGGTCGATGGGCAGTTCGTTGTGATGCGCCGCCGCGCGAGCGCGGACGACGAGTTTCCCGGCCACGTCTGCGAGCAGCGTTTGCATCAACCCGTGAACAACGTAAGCCTTGACGGGACAGCTCTGCCAACCTTGAACCAGACAATTCGCCGTATTGCGGTCATAGGCGACACGGGCTGCCGGATCAGGGGCCGCCAGGTTCAGGCTTGCAACGATCCTGAGGCCTGGCCGCTGAAGGCCATCTTGGCAGAAATAGACGCCAAAAAGCCTGACCTCGTCATCCATGTTGGTGACTATGTGTACCGAGGCAGCCCTTGTCCTCCGGGTGCGGATTGCGCCGGATCACCTTACGGCGACAATTATCAAACCTGGGTTGCAGACTGGCTGGGTCCCGCTCAGAAATTGTTTTCACGGGCGCCGTTTGTCTTTGTTCGTGGCAATCACGAAAACTGTGGCCGTGGCGCCAAGGGCTGGTTTCGATATTTCGCTGCCGGACCTGTCCCGGATGAATGCCCGGCGGTGACCGACCCGTGGAAGGTGCTTGCTGATGGCCTCGACCTGATCGTCTTTGATGCATCGGACGGCCGCGCGCCTGAGAGCTCCAGGGCCCGTCTGTCAGACTACAAAAGGTTGGCGGATGCCACGTTCACCAATTTGCGGCACGAAACATGGTTTCTGACGCATCGCCCGTTATGGGTGAACATGTTCGCGTTTGGAGAACTCATCAATGGCGATGACACTCAGCGCGAGGCTTTCGGTGCCGCGATTCCTGAAGCGTTCAGTCTGGTCCTCTCCGGTCACATCCACGCCTTCCAGGCACTGGATCTAGCAGCGGGACCGGTGCAGGTGATTAGTGGAAATGGCGGGACGCGTTTGGATCCGATGCCGACAGGCGAGAAACGCGATTTCGAGGTTGCGGGGAGCCTGATGCGCCAGATTGTCAATGACAGTGGGTTTGGTTTTCTGATGCTGACGCGAATGAACGACAGCGCATGGCAAATGGACGCGCTGGATGCGAAAGGAATTCTGAAACGCCGGTGCATGGTGGCGGGCCGTCGCATGTCTTGCAGTGCACAATAGGGAGTTTTTGGCGACTTTTGGGCAATCACCATTCGCAGCAAGCTCTCCTGCACCTGGAAAATCACTTCATGGATCAAGTTGCGGATTTTGCTGGCTAATTCCTCGCTTTCGTCCAAACCCTCGCCGGCACTATTACCAAACCAGCTCACCGCCAAGCGGCTCAAATTGCATGGAATCGCCGCATTTGTGACAGTTGTAGACCCAATTTTTGTCACAACCTATGGTTAACAATCTCATCGTGCAGGAGATTGAGGTGCAAGGTTGATTGAGTGACGACGCTTATCTGGGAGGGAACCGAAATGGTCACTTTTGAGCCGCACAAGAGGGAAAAACGCCGAACGATCAATGCAAGACGAAACTTTTGAATAGCGGTTGTCAGGACTTGGAAGTGGTCCTGTGCCGTATCGTCTGATCGTGAGCTGATCTGTCTCTGCTGCGGATACCGAAGAACTAGAGTTCCAATCTAGCCGGGTCGGACCGGCCACCCATCGATCATTTTCTGGCTTGATGCCGTCAAGTCGCAACGCCGCGGATTCACGTCCGCAGCGATAGGGATCGCGTTGCTTGCAGGTAGCCTAGAGAAAATCTGGCCAATGTTGGCTGGATTAAACGGGGGGAAAGTTGAATAAGTTAGTCAGCATTCTAGTCGTGACATTTCTGATCGTCCTTGCGGCGGGTTTGACGCTTGGCGATCGATTTCTGCCATATTCAGACGCTGCGCGGGCAGACTTGGACCCTGCATTTCCCGCCGACCAATTCCCGCTTGCAAGCAGTCCGGAGCGAGTTTCCGAACGGCTTCAAAAATATCTCGCGGTTTCAGGGTCACACGTTTCAGGGTCACACGTTTCAGGGTCACACAAGGCAGGTGAGAAAATTCGTCTCGCCCAAGCGGCATCACCCACCAAGTCGGACCAGACAGACGATCTGTTGATTGAAGCTGACAAAGTGCTTGGTCCCGAGGGCAGCGAAGCACGCAAGAAGAGGTCGACGCCGAAGGCGGACGACGCTTCACCTGCCGAGAAGGCCGCCAAGAAGAGTGAGGGTGGAGACGAGGCACTCTCCGCCGCTGAACAGCATTTGGCGCTGTTCGTAGAAAACCGCTACCCCGCCGCCGCAACCTGCGGGATCTGCCACCCGAAACACTACAAGGAGTGGTCCGTTTCCCAGCACTCCTACGCGCAGCTCAGTCCCATTTATCTCTCCTTGAACAACAAGATCAACCAGCTCAGCAACGGCTCCAACGGCGACTTCTGTTTACGCTGCCACAACCCCGTCGGGGCGAACCTCGGCGAGAGCACATTTGAATCAAACCTCGATCGCCATCCTACGTCCCGCGAAGGCATAACCTGTATCGTTTGCCACCGCATCAACAAGACCTACAACAAGGTCAGCGGCAGATTGGCGCTGGTCGAGGGCGGCGTGACCGATCCGGTTTTCGGACCCGAAGGCAATGCCGGCGTGAAGGAAACCCTGCAGCAGCCGGAAAAATTCCGCGTCGTCACAGACCCCAAGGAACCAGGCCGCAAGATCCACAACGAAGCGAAGGTGTTCGATCCGATCAAATCGTCAACCTTCTGCGGCAGTTGCCACGACGTCACGCTGTTCAACGGTTTCAGGCTTGAGGAGGCCTTCAGCGAATATCGCCTCTCACCTGCCGCCGCGAAGGGTGAGACCTGTCAGGACTGCCACATGGGCAAGATTCAGGGCAAAGTTTCGGGATATGATCAGGGTCCCGCAGCGGTTGTTGGCGACGTTCCGACTAAGACCAGAAAGATCACCAATCACTTCTTCTCCGGGCCTGACTACTCCGTCATCCATCCGGGTATCTTTCCGCATAATCAGAAGGCTGCCGCCTTCAAGACCATGCGCGAATGGCTGCAGTTCAAACACAAGCAAGGATGGGGAACCGACAAGTTCGAGTCCACCGTTCCGGCCAATTACAAGTTCCCGGAGGCTTGGCAGTCTGTTGACGACCGCTACGACGCCCGGGAAATTCTCAACGAGCAGTTCGAGCTGCTCGAATATGCGCGGCGCGAGCGTCTGGAAGTCCTCAAAAACGGTTTCGTCCTCAGTGACGTGATCGTCGATCGCGCAGACGAGAGAGGTCTGGCGTTCCGCGTCCGTGTCCGTAACGGAACCGATGGTCACAACGTGCCGACCGGATTTACGGGCGAGCGCCTGGTGTGGCTCGACGTAACGGTCAAGGACCGCAGTGGAAAGGTCGTGTTCCGTTCGGGTGATCGCGATCCCAATGGCGATGTGCGTGACGGACACTCCTCCTATGTGCATGCAGGCAAGGTCAAAATCGACCCCTATCTCTTCAGCCTTCAGTCGATCTTTGTCACGCAGAACGGGCGTGGGGGTGAGATCGAGCACGTTATTCCGATCCCCTACCCGCAGTTTGCGCTGCCGCGCGTTCTGCCATCGACTACGTCTTTGGTGTTCACCGGCGAGCCGGCCACCGAGCGCAACCACAAGAAGGGCATCGAGCCTAATGGCGAGCGCTGGGCAAAGTACAAGGTCGGTGCGCGCGAGCTCACCGGCAATGGCCCCTACAAGGCGACGATCAAGCTCAAGGCTCAGGCTGTCCCGATCAACCTCATTACCGGCATTCAGGACGTTGGGTTTGATTTCGGCATGACCCCTGGGGAAGTCGGGCGGGCCGTGATCGCGGGGACGCAGGTGCTGTGGGAGCGCAATGTGAAGCTGGCGGCGAGCTCGGACCGGAAACCAGGTGGCAATAAGCCGCGGTCGGCTCCGGCACTTTTCTCTGCGCCAAGTTCATTCAAGCCCGATCCCAGCCTCCCGTGGGCAAAGACCAAGAACAGGTGACGTTTCGTGATTGCGAAAGGATGACCATCACAAAACTAGACCGAGCCAGTGCTGTCGGCAGCGACGCACCAAAGAAAACAAGACGAGGGACAACAGGAACGTCAATGCAGGTTCGCACATTTGATCGAAAGTTCTGGCACGGGTCCGCCGTGTTGCTGATGACAGTCAGCCTCGGGGTTGCCGATCTGGCCTCATCCCTCGCTGCTGAGTCAACGGGTAAGCCATTGCCCTGGCGGGTCGCCTCCGCCAGCAAGTCCGACAAGCTTAAGCCAAAAGAATACATGGCCGGTCCGGAGCGACGAAAACGGATGGCTGCGCCAAAATCGCAAGAAGAGAAATATGGTGATCCATACGCGGATCGCAAATGGTACAGCTCGTTCTGGCCCCTCGGAGACAAGGTCAAGGTCAAGGCTCTGAAGGATGAATACGTTCCATTCATGACCGAGAAAACCGACCCGAAGGAAATCGGCCAGTTGCCGAGCAGGCCAAAGCTGGCTGTCGAGCTCGGCAACGGCTTCCTCGACACTGGCAATCTGCACGCGGGGTATGAAGTTCCAGTCATCGGCGCGGTTTGGCAACCGAGGCTGTGGGCTTACGCGATCAATCGCACAGCCTTTCAGAGCTTCAAGGATGGCCGCTCCGGCAACCCGCGGGAAACGGAACTTGCCAACAGGCTCGACGTCTTCGCCAACCTACAGCTCACCGGGACCGAGAAGATCCTGTTGGGCATTCGGCCGACCGACAACAACCGACCCGATCAGTTCACCCGCTACACATTTGAAGGTCAGAAAGAAGGGTTCAACGAGGAGTTCGGATTTAATATCGAGACCCTGTTCTTCGAGGGCGATCTGGGAAGTTTGTTTCCGGTGCTCGACAAGAAGGGCGTACGACCGATCGACCTTGGTTTCACGGTCGGACGCCAGCCGGTCATTTTTCAGGAGGGTATCCTCATAAATGACACGATCGACGCGGTGGGCTTTATTCGTAACAACATCCCCTTCCCAGGCACGTCGAACTTGCGCGTGTCGGGCATGTGGGGATGGAATCGTCTGGACCGAAACGACTTCGACAGACAGCAGAACGATGCGGATATGTTCGGTCTTTTCATCGCTGCCGATAAGCACATCAGCACATTCAACTACGACATGATCTATGTGAATGACGAGGGTGACGGCGACGGCCTCTATTTCGGATTTGCGGCGATCCAGCGTCTCCCCCACTTTGGTGGTGTCAGTACCGCTTTCCGCGTGAACACGTCCATCGCACTTGAGGACGAAATTGAAGGGAATGTGGTCGGCACCGGCACCCTGTTGACGAGCGAAATCTCCAAGACTGTCAAGGGATCGGACGACATCGTCTACTTCAATTCGTTCCTCGGTCTCGGGAATTTTACGCAGGCTGGCCGGGAAGCTATCGTCGGCGGACCGCTTGCCAATACGGGAATCTTGTTCGCGTCTCCCAACCTCAGCACATACGGCGCAGAGCTCGACCCGTTCACAACCGACAGCGTCATTGGTGGCGCGCTCGGATACCAGGCGTTCTGGGACAACAATCGGCGCAACCTCATCCTCGAGGTGGCGGGACGTCAGGATCTGAGTGGCGACGGCTTTAACAGTCTTGGATTTGGAGCCCAATTGCAGCAGGCCGTCGGGCGGCATGTGCAGCTGACTTTCGAAACCTTCTACGCCCTCAACGAAGGGCGTGATGACGGCTACGGCGCACGTGCGGAATTTCAGGTCGTGTATTGATGGCAGCCGGCGCGGCTGCATGCAGAGAACGGAATTTGAGGGACTATCGATGCAACTACTGACAATCGCGGAAATGTTCGGAATTATGGTTGTCGGCGCCGCCACCATGCGCGCCACGATCAGTGCGCTTTCATTCGCGGGCAAGAAATATCAGCTCTCTCGCCAGGACCGCCAATACATCACCCAGTTCCAGAGTGCCGCGTCGCGCATTTATCAGGCAGAGGACGTGGAGCCTGAGGAGACTGACGTCCCCTGGGTCGGAAAGAGAAGGTTTCAGGTCGTCAGGCGCGAATACGAAAACAGTAACCGCGATGTCTGCTCCTTTTATCTGAAGCCTCACGACGGGAGGCCGATACCGACGTTCCGGCCAGGACAGTTTTTGACATTCTCGGTGCCTGTTCCGGGCCATGACAAACCGGAGATGCGTTGCTACTCCCTATCGCAGAGCCCAACGGAAGAAGACTTCTATCGCGTGACGGTCAAGCGGATTGACGCACCAGAGAATTCACCGGCGGAGACACCTCCCGGACGGTCATCCAGCTATTTTCACGATCATCTGCAACCTGGCGCGTTGGTTGAGACATACGCGCCGGCCGGGTCGTTTTGCCTCGATCAGAATTCCGACCGTCCGATCATTCTGATTGCGGGCGGCATCGGCATCACACCCCTTCTCAGCATGCTGAACTGGCTCGTTGCCACAGGGTCCAAAAGAGAGGTCTGGCTCCTCTACGGTGTCCGCAACCGAGGCGAGCACATCATGTATGATGCTTTGAAGCGCCTCAACGCACATACGCCCAACATCCGTTTGCTAGTCGCCTACAGCCAACCGACGGAATGGTGCCAGAAGAACATCGACTATCACGTGAAAGGTCACATTACGGCAGAACTGCTTCGGCCGGTTCTGGAGGTTCGGAATTGTGAAATTTATCTGTGCGGTCCCAATGCGATGATGACGTCGATGCGCGAGGGACTTGAGGCGCTGGGTGTTCCCCGCGAAGACATAAGGTTTGAATCCTTTGGCCAGAGCACGCCTGGAACGAAGAGCGCGGCGCCTGCAAATGGGTTGGTTGAATCAGCAAGCAGTTTCCGGATTGAGTTTTCGCGATCAGGTAAGACGTTCAGCTGGTCGCCGCGAGATGGTTCGCTTCTGGAACTTGCAATCGAGCACAACATCAAGGCACGTTGTGCATGCCGGCAAGGTGTTTGCGGAACCTGTGCGGTGGCGCTCAAGGAGGGAACCGTCGCCTATGAGCGCCAGCCGGAAAATGAACCTGCAGCGGGCACGTGCCTGCCATGCATTGCCCAACCGCAAAGCGATCTGGTTCTGGACCTTTAGGCCGTCACATAGTCACCGCATCATTTCCGCGGAACCTTGGTTGACATGATCGGCGTCGTAATCTTGTTCACGTGATACTTGTGGCAGAGCAGGCAGTCCTCTCGAACTTGCATTTTGCCGTGACATGACGCGCATACTTCTTTTTTCACGGTCTTGAAGTTCGACACATACGTGTAGGGATCGCGTCCACTGTAGGTGTCGAGATAGCCTTTCGCTTTGCTTATCCCATGGCAAGTGAAGCACCCCTTCTCCTGAGTGATGCCGAAATGAGGTTCGTGGCTGAACAGCGTGAACGGACTTTCGCGATCGGAGAGCTTTGACGGGTTCCAATTGACAAGACGGCTCATGTTCGGCGTTGCATCGATGCTGTGGCATTTCGTGCATTGTCCCTGTGCGTCTTTCCCGACCAGTTCCTTGAATGCGGGGACTGCCAGATTGTCTTCGTCCTCTCCGAACAAGCGACTTGTAAGTTCCAGCCAGGCGCGCAGGAACGGATCAGCATGGCCGGTGGGCTTGTACAAAATGGCGTAGTCTTTCCGGTACCAACCACCGTGTTTTGTCCAATCTTCAGAGTCAACGGGAGGTCCTTCATCGATCGCCTCGGCGTCGACCACTTCGGATTCCTCGGTGTCCGTTTCCGTGCTGTCCGTATCTGACTCGTCCGTTTCGCTCTCCTCTGCTTCGTCGTCCTCATCGGGCGGTTTGTTGCCCTTGATCAGGCGTCCGAACGGATCAATCCGCCAGCCCTTGGACTGGTCTTGCGTTGACGGATCATCTGCCGCGGAATCCGCCGACTGATCCTCAGTAAAAGGTTTGCGTGCTGGAGCCGGAACGGCGACGTCTTCCGGCTTTGGTTCGTCTGACTCGGGTTGCAGCGCGGCAGCCCCGGCTTCTGCAGGTAGCTGCTCGACCTCGTTGCGAAGTCTCGGCAGCCACTCCCGCTGAGCACTGAGGAGGACGTCGTGAGGCATGCTCGCGGTCAGCTTTGCCGTCAGGTCTTCGCTGATGCTTGAGCCTGTTGTGGATTCTATCCGCTTCAGCAGATCCGGCATTCCAGACATGGTCAGGGTGTGAAACAGGCGCTTCACTTCCCAGGCCAGTTTTCCAACCTGTGCAATCTGCTCGTCGCTGGCCTTGGTCAAATCGAAGAGATCGAGCTCGTTTGCAACCTTGAGCATCTGCCGACGTTCATCGTCCCGGCCGATCAACAGTTGCATCAACGGGCCAATTTCACCTTCAGCATCTTCAGGCCAGTCACCAATCGGGATGTTTTTTTCCTTGAGCGTTTCAACATCGAGGCCGGGCAGGGTCAAAATCGCAATTCCCTTCGGACCTGTCGCCCGTTCAACGCCAACGATTTGATCCAGATGGCACGAGGCGCAAATCTGCTCAAACGGCTTGATATCCATGTGCCCGCCGCTTGCGCTGACCGTATGGCAGTTGGCGCAGGTGGGGGGGACCTCACTGGCTTTTTTCTTGGTACGCCATTCCGGAAAGTGCTTTTTGAAGTGACCGGAATGATCAAAGTTTATCCTGGTCCGCCGTCGGAAGGGGTAGCTGTCAAATTCAGGGTGATTAGCCTGGAAATTGTCGAACTGGACAGCATGGCAGGTGTGACACTGCGCATCGGCCATCGACTCAAGATCAAAGTTCTGACCTTTGTGTTCCTTGTGACAGGTCGCACAGAACACACCTTCGGGAAAAGTCCCCTCGACCGGAAAAGCCGCCTCACGCATGCGAACCATGGTTGCCAGATTTTTCGCGTCCGGCGACGCTTTCGCGCGACGCACATATGCTTCGAGCCTGGCCAATTCCAGACCATGAGGGTTTCGCGCAGCCTCCCCCATCTGATGGCAGGTCAGGCAGGCTTCGGAGTCCTTGTTGGGATCTGAAGGTGTGATGACCGCATGCAGCCAGCCGAGCTGACCCTTCGAAATGTTGGAATGGCAATCCGTGCATCTTTCCAGCGTGCCATGCGCCGTCGTGATGGGGCCCGGCATGAAATGGCGGGTATCGCTTGCATAGGCGATTGCCAGTACGACGAGGCCGGCAGACAATACGGTGACCCATTTGCAGATGAGGTTGCGTTTTGTTCGCAGCGCCTTTTCCGGAGGGTGCTCCCGCCGCCAAAATTGCAGGAATCGCGCGAAGTTCATCTTAGCGAACCCCCGACGAATAGGCGTAAACGATCATGGTGTGAAGGACCGATATCATGATCAGGCAGTAGGTTGCAGGTATGTGCACGAATAGCCAGACCTGTTGCAGCCCCTGAAGGGCATACTGATGGTCGAGGTCGAATTTCTCGGCGACATGTGACTTCAGGATTTGAATAGTCTTTTTACCCGACGCACTGAGTTGACGCTCAAGGCTGTCGAGGTCGTCGCAAATTGCCTTTAGCGGATACTGTGAACCCCGCAAATGAGCAGCCAGATGCCTCGGTTTTCTGAAATAGCTGTACAAACTGTCCACATAATAGTCCGAGACGACAGGCGAGGTCGCGTGTTTGACCGATTTCAGCATCAGAGCATCGACTTCCTGTGCCAGCTTGGACCGCGCCTCATCGATCCGCTCGAGTGTAATCGGCTCGGATGGAACATGCTGAAGTTTGAGCGGAATCGACTTGGTCAGATACAGGCCGATGACGCCACTGACCGCCACGGTCATGAACAAAACCCACAATACCCACTCAAGAGAACTTTCCGGTAGTGAGAAGCTTGTATGCAACAGGAATGCGGCTATGGCGAAGTAACCCACATAGACATGGACCCTGAGCCAGCCCGCAGCTCGACCGACTGTGAGTGCGGGAAACTGTTTGCGGACATGGAATCCAAGCTGGGCGATCATGACCGCACTGAGTATCCAGCCATCGAGGAATCTGGCATCCCGCAAGGAGGTATCGTAGGCATCAACGATCCAGAACAGAACGGCGGCCGCCAACGCCGTAATCGCAACATTTTGCATGAGTTGGCGCAAGGGTCTTCGCGCTACAGCCAGTCGGACAGTGTCTGCGGGTCGCGCAGATCAACGCGCTCAATCGCGTTGTGGGGGCATGCCTGCAAGCAGGCCGGCCCGCTGCTGCGACCGGCACACAAATCGCATTTTGAGGCGGTGCGGACGTGCGCTCCGTCTTTGTCGACGAGCAACTGACCAGCGGAATTCCTAGAATCAATCATACGAATATTGTTGTATGGACACGCACTTGAACAGGTGCCGCAGCCGATGCAGGTTTTTTCATCAATGATAACATTTCCACTCCAGACGTCGCGTTGAATGGCGTCTGTCGGGCAATCTATGAGACACACAGGATCAGCACAATGCATGCAGGCATTGGCAATCATGAACTTGCCGTGTGCGGCGCCCGTTCTGTCGAACCGGGCAACATCGTTGTGAGTGGCGGCACAGGCACGGACACAGTCGTCGCAGTTGACACACCGCGTGGTATCGATCGCCATTGCCTTTGTGCCGTTTACAAACCGGTTGTCGACAACGAAATCGATCAGCTGCTGGCCTCGAAGGGAGTTGCGCTTGCCCGCAAATGCATCTTCCATTTTCTTGTCGATAAATGACAGCAAGACCGAGTCTTCTATTGCATGGACGGGGATCCGGATGACATTCGCGTAGCCGACGGCTTGCAAACCGTATTGCGCCCGTGGTGTCCCGTTTTCTCTCAGACTTTCCACAATCTCCCGCATTCCGACGATTTCGCCGCGCTTTAAGGGTCCCACCGTCGTGTCGACCTGATCAGTTCGTTTTATCACGCGGGCAAAACCTGAGTGAAAAAGGAACAAGTCCTCGAGATACTGGCCCTGCTCCAATATGACAGGCTCATTTGCAGCACCCCGGTCGCTACTGGTCGTTATTGTCCGCTCGCGCTGATAGGCGTGGGTCCAGTCAAAGCCGCCGAAAGTTTCAAAGGAGCATCTATCTGCGATGTCGCTAAGAGTGTGATCGTCTATGTCAGCGAACAGGGAGCATTGCCTCAGGCCTGATTTGATGCTGCGTTCCCGGTAGAGGCCTTCAATTTTGCGCCGAAAGGCATCTGACCAATGCAAGAGTTCGCGGGCACCCGACCACCTTATCTCGAGCAGGAGTGTATTGTCGGTTTCGGCCACAGCGGTGGTGGTCCGAGCCGTGCGCTCCAATGCCTCAGATTCGCCGAAGATTTCGTTCCGTCCCAATACAATGTCTGCCTGCGGCCTAGGTGCCTGACGGTTCGCACTTGGTCCTTGGCCACGCTTTGTGAGCTGGCGTGCTTTGCGCAATGAAGCGCGAATCCAAGAGTTCCGGGAAGAATTTATCCGGTGATCCGCGGCTTTGTTCAATTGAGGTTCGGCTCGCAGTCGAACACCGCCACTCAAAACGACGTAGAGTGTCGTGTGATAACTCCCTGCCTTGTAAATCACGTCACCGGAGGTGTGGGATACAATGCGGGCATCGTTAGCGATGATCTGATCCGGCTGCAGGTCATCCGGAAAATCGCATCTGTCGACGCCCTCAAAGACAGGTCCTGATAAAATATCGGCAATAGCCTCTGCGGGGAGACGCTTATAGCCAAACGGCTCATCCCATCGACTTGGTCGATTTACGATTTGTACTTGCGCCAACCGTTTTCCCCCTACGATCGACAGGATTGGTGTGTGCGCACATTAGACGTCCCGAGCGCGCGAACTGGCGTCCCAAGGCTTCTATCGGCGCTTGAAATTGTTAACCAATTCTAGCAGGACGTGTGGTGATTGTTGGGCGCGAAAACGGGCCGAAAAGGGCTATTATTTGGCGAAACTGTGCCGGTTTGAGCGGCGCAAACAGAGGCACCTACCCCGGCAGGTTTGCCTGCTTACTCTTGTATTCTTTACCCTTATATTTGTCCGGGCTCGGGATCAGAGAATCTATTGCGTTGAAAGTGCTGCCATCATATTTGCTGGTTAATGCGAGCACCTCTACCGAGATGCGCGACGCGGCCTCCGTCAAGGCGGGTTTGTTTTTCAGTTTCAGTCCGGCTGTGTAGCCAAATTCGGAGAGCCTCTTTAGCTCTGGCGAGTCCGGAACGGCCTTTGCGACCGCTGTCAATTTTTTCCGTGCAGCATTTGCTCGGCGAGCCATTATGAAAGCGTATTCCTTGTTTGCAGTTGCGGAGCCTACTGCCCGTAGCGCCGTTTCAAGTTCAACCGCCAAACCGACAATATAGAGTATGCGCCTGCGACCGGGGCTCGGCTTGGCGTTTTTCTTTCCTTTCGAATACCAGGTGTTGTGCCGTATTTCCCCCTGTGACCATGAAACCAGTTCAAACGGACTTCCGGCTGGATGGCCGCCGACATTCACCAGATCTTCTTGCGGTACCACGTGACAGCCATAACAATTCTTAGCAAGTTTATAGATTGAGGAGGGACGGATCATGCCGAGTTTGTCCGCTTTTTTCCATCGCGCAGCCTCCTCTGATTTGGTCTCGGTCTTCTCGGTTTTTCCAGAGAACTCACTATGCACTTTCTGCCAGTCCTTGCCGGGTGAGTGACATGACTCGCATGAAATTCCTGCAATTGGCTTCTTCTTCTTTCCCTTGGCCTGTGTCGTGAAATGGCAGTTCAAGCAGAGGGTCTTCGACTTTATTCGCTTGATCTTCATTTTGTCGGCAATGGCGCGCGCCTCCTTGCTGCGCGGCATGTTCTTGAAGGTGTTGAAATGGTGAGTCTTCTTCCAGATCTCGGTTTCTTGCTTGTGGCACTCGGCACAAGCGTTCGGGCCAATGATCTTCTTGTAGGCTGCTTTTTGCTTCGACTTTTGGGCTGCCACTGGCATGCCCGCACAAACTAAGAGAATTACGATCAGCGCTACACCAAAAAGTGTGCGCGCTAGGCTGCGGTCACAGCATATTCCCATGAGTTGAACGCTCATTGTTTCCAGTGGTTACAAATCGGTCATAGAGGAATATTGAAGAATTTGGTTGCGGGCTTGGCGGTGAGTGCCGAGAGGCATACCGCCAAGCAACCGCAACCCGGCGCGACGCAACCTGAATGTGCAGTGCAGGTGCAAGATCAGTTGCCCGCGCCAAAACGAATGCAAAGCGCTTGCCGTGCCTTAGGTCCGAAAAGACCCGCAGCGAGCGGTTTGCAGTCGCTGATACAAATTTGATGTGAAATTTTTCTTTGTTCGAAGACTGTTCAAGACGGTTCCCTCCCGATTTGAAGCGCACGTGACGCTGGGCACCTGACTACCGCAGCGCACGTGACAAGAATTTCCGAACTCCCGATATCTGAAGTACCGCGGCCCGGCATTTTTTGTTCTAACAATCCGCAGCCTGACGACAGTGCCCAAACCGTGCTGGCTGCAACGCGGAAAATCTAGCAACGGAATGTGGCATCAAGCCGACTCAATCATGGCGGGAATGGCAGGTTCGCGGGCTTTTTTGCAACAAAAGCGCGTGCAGCGCTGTTTGTCGGCTCGGCCAGCATTGTGGAGCGAAACATGCGCTGTTGGCTTTGTCTATGCACGCGACGCCCAGCCGATCGCCTGCTCCAGCCGATCGTCGCCCCAAAACATCTCACCATCAGGAGCAATGAACGTAGGCGCGCCGAAGATGCCAAGCGTCATCGCTTCTTCGGTTTGTTCGCGCAGACGGTCCTTGATGTCCTGCGTCGCAATGCGGGCAAGATAGTCGCCGGCATCCCGTCCCACGGTTTCGATGCAATTCGCCAGGACGCTTTCTGCAGCGATGTCTTTACCGTTGGCGTACTCGGCCAGATAGACTGCTTTGGTGAAGTCCTCCGCCCAACCCTCATCAGAGGATATGAGCGCCAGGCGCGCAGCGTTGAGGCCGTTTTGGGGGAAATTTTCCGGCATGGTGAATTCGAGACCGCGTTCAGCAGCAAGCCGCTCCATGTCGCGGATCATGTAGGCGCCTTTTTCCTTTTGCTCCCGGAATGGCGAACTCTTCCAGCCTTGTGCCCGGAAAAACGGTCCAAGCAGAAACGGCCGCCAGCGCAGCCGGACGTTTTCATGCTTCGCAATTGCTCCAATGCGCATGGCGGAAAGGTAGGAATAGGTCGAAGCGAATTCGTACCAGAAATCGAGGCGGGCCATTGGCTGGGCTCATTGGGTTGTTCAGGCTCACCTTGGATATCATGAATCCGAAAATGTATCCGCTGAGGTTCGCCTTCCCTCGATCACCTCACGAACGGCGATGAGCCGGTCGCCTACAAATGACATGAAGGCGGCGACACGGGCAGTGCGTCGCAAGTCCGGATGGGTCAGGAGCCAAACGTCATGACCCCAGTCGGTCGGGTCGAGTTGGATGCGTTTGAACTCCGGCATGAATTCCCCATAGACGCAGGGCAGGCGAAACAGTCGGGGCCCGCCCCGGGCGAGAGCTGCCAGAACAGACGGTGAATTGCTTCGCAGGGAACTGATTGCATTGGGAAACCGCTCTTTGAACCAGTTTTCCTGCTTAAGCGTGACGAGTTGGTCGGTATAGCAGAGAACCTCGATAGGGCCGTCGGGGCTCTCCATGATTTCCGGCAAGTACTCCCGTGCCGCATAGAGTGCATAGGCTGCGCGGCCAACGCGCCGCCCGACCAGGCCCTGCGGGGGATCCTTGAGTGCGTATCGCAAGGCAATGTCTGCTTCGCGCCGCGTCAGACTGGCAGTCTCATTCGTCTCGATGAGCTCAAGCTCTATATCAGGATGTGCTTTGTGGAACGCCTCGATATGCGGGCCCAGGAGCGTCGCAACCGCGTTCTCATATACACTGACGCGCAGAACGCCTGACAGCCGTGCGTCGCGCCCCTGTATTCGCCTTTGCGCTTCATTGAGCTGGACCTCGGCGACTTCGGCGGCGCGAAGAAGCTCTGAGCCTTCCGGCGTCGGAACCAGCTGACCCGCATTGCTGCGATCGAGGATCCTGACGCCAAGTGAGTCCTCGAGGCTGCCTAACCTGCGAGATACGGTCGTATGGCTGACTTTGAGGGCACGAGCTGCCGCGCGAACCGAGCCCTGGCGGCTCAGCGCCAGCAACACCCGGACATCATCCCAATCCATTTCTTTTGGTGCATTCATGCACCACTGATTAGCATAATTATCATATGTTGTAACTAAAACAGTCCAAATATGGTTCGCTTTCCTCACTAGCGTACGACACGCCGAACACATGGAGCGGGCCACCCCGATGATGCATTTTCCGACAATCACCGCGTTGACAGCCGCCGCCTTTGGACTCGTTTACATCGTCCTGACATTGCGCGTTGGACTCATGCGCGCCAGTACCGGAATTCCAATAGGCGTCGGCAAAGACAGCGTCCTTCGAAGGCGCGTTCGCGCTCATGCAAATTTTGCAGAGTATGTGCCTCTGGTCCTCATCCTCCTGATGCTCGTCGAAGGGGCGGATGCACCGGCTTACCTTGTCGTCGGTGCTGCGAGTGTATTCCTCACCGCCCGCATGATGCATGCCATCGGACTTTCCGTGACGGACGGAAACTCGGTTGGGCGCGGGGTCGGAGCCATGGGAACGCTGCTTGTTCTCGCTGCCACATCGATCTGGCTCGGATTCCTCGTCGCTGAAAGGGTCATGCCGCAAGCGCTGCACACGGATTTCGGATCAAAGAGGGACTGAAGATGAAACTGCCGACGCATGGCTTGCTGGGCTATTTCCTTGCCCGTGTGTTCAGATGGGAAGGAGTACGATTCCGTTGCGTGGTCGCAGGCGCTATGGCGCCGGATTGCCCGGTGATTGCTGCCGGAATCGTCGCAGCGGCAACGACGCTGCTCGAAACGGGGTCGCTTGAATTCGTGAAATTCAAGGCGCAAATGGATCTCTTCTATTTCTTCGGCTGGACCCTTCGATCGAGCCACAATCTCCTGCATGGCCCTCTCAGCCTTGCCCTGCTCGCCGCTCTCGCCGCCACACATCTGGATGCCGAACGCCGCGCCCCGGTTCTGGCATTCCTGGCGGGAGCGGCGAGCCACGCGGCGGCGGATATCCTCACCCATGTGGACGACGGCCCTTTGCTGTTCTGGCCGCTTGATTGGGAAACCCGACTTGCCGGGCCAATCAGTCACTGGGATCTGGACCATGGTGGGCTCATCGTAACGATCTGCGAGTGTTGCGCTTGGGTGTGCGCGCTGCTCAAGGTAAGCCCGAACCCACTTCCAGACTTGCGCCTTGGCCGGTTGTGGCGGTCAGCTGGATATCCGCCAGTCGCTTCTATGGCAGCGCCGCGGAAGTAGCGTATCCTTGCGCCTCAACCAGCGCGCGCCTATAAGCTGCGCGGAACCAAACACACAAGCAGAGCCGGAAGCCAAACCCGTGAGCGTAAACAAAGACATCCGCAAAGTCGTGCTTGCCTATTCAGGCGGGCTCGACACGTCGATCATCCTGAAATGGCTGCAGGAAACCTATGGCTGCGAGGTGGTCACCTTTACGGCCGATCTGGGGCAGGGTGAGGAACTCGAGCCGGCGCGGCAAAAAGCCGAGATGCTTGGCATCAAGGAAATCTACATCGAGGATTTGCGCGAGGAATTCGTTCGGGATTTTGTGTTCCCCATGTTCCGTGCCAATGCGCTCTATGAAGGGGTCTATTTGCTTGGCACCTCGATCGCCAGACCGCTCATTTCAAAACGGCTGGTGGAAATTGCCCACGAGACAGGCGCTGATGCCATTTCCCACGGTGCGACGGGAAAGGGTAACGACCAGGTCCGTTTCGAACTTGCCGCCTATGCTCTCGATCCGGATATCAAGGTCATTGCGCCATGGAGGGAATGGGAGTTTGTGTCTCGCGAGGACCTGATCGAATTTGCCGAACAACACCAAATTCCGGTGCCCAAGGACAAACACGGCGAGGCGCCGTTCTCCGTGGATGCAAACCTGTTGCATTCATCATCGGAAGGAAAGGTGCTTGAAGATCCGGCCAAGGCGCCACCGGATTATGTCTTCATGCGGACGCTCTCACCTGAAGAAGCGCCGGACAAGGCGACAGAAATCTCCATTGGATTCGAGAGAGGCGATCCGGTTTCTCTCAATGGCAAGGTTTTGTCACCGGCAGGCCTCTTGACTGCACTCAATGATCTGGGGCGCGACAATGGGATCGGCCGTATCGATCTGGTTGAGAACCGGTTCGTCGGAATGAAATCACGCGGCATTTACGAGACGCCGGGCGGAACAATCCTGCTTGCCGCACATCGAGCGATGGAGTCGCTCACTCTCGACCGCGAGGCGGCACATCTGAAGGACCAGCTCATGCCGCGCTACGCGGAGCTTGTCTATTACGGCTTCTGGTTCGCGCCGGAACGGGAAATGCTGCAAGCGCTGGTCGACAAGTCCCAGGAAAACGTTTCCGGCGAGGTGACGCTCAAACTCTACAAGGGCAACGTGATTGTCACTGGCCGCGAGAGCTCGAATTCGCTCTATTCAGAGGACCTAGTCACCTTTGAAGACGACCACGGCGCTTATAATCAAAAGGACGCTGAAGGTTTCATCCGGCTCAATGCGCTCAGGCTGCGGTCTCTCGCCAAGCGCAAGGGGCGGCCCTAGCTAACGACGCTAGTCGGCAAACAGCCCAGTTGGCCTCGGATAATCCAGCATCTGTACGGTCTGGACCGATGGTTTGGAAAGATACATCTTGTCACCATTGGCATTTTCAAATTCCAGGAAGGGTTGCCGGCCGTTCAGCAACTCGTTGATTCCCCGGGTTTTGGGGACGACAAGACTGCCCTCCATAACCATTCCGCCGTTCATGTGAATGCGCACGGTACGCCGTGCTTTGGGCTCAGCAGGGCCGGTCTGTCCCTCGGTCATCGCCATTGCTTGTTCCATAACACTTAACCTCCTGTCCCAAATTGGGAATTCATCGGGATTGCCACCAGCTTGTTGCAGGAAATGTGCAAGTTGGGCCGGTACGGAAAATTTCATGAAAATCAGGTAATGGTCTCGTGTTTGCACTTGCAGCCCAATTGCCCCTATAAGGGCGCGCCGCCTACGTGCACCGGTCGCGCGCGGCCCAATTTTCCAAGAGAGATGACATGACCTTGCGAAACATCGCGATCATTGCCCACGTCGATCATGGCAAGACCACTCTTATCGATGTGCTTTTGAAAGAGTCCGGGGCATTTCGGGATAATCAACGCGTGCAGGAACGCGCGATGGACTCAAACGACCTGGAGCGTGAGCGCGGCATCACCATTCTCGCCAAATGCACCTCACTTACCTGGAATGGCACTCGCATAAACATTGTCGATACACCCGGTCACGCGGACTTCGGTGGCGAGGTCGAGCGTATTCTCAACATGGTCGATGGAGCGATCGTTCTGGTGGATGCCGCGGAAGGGCCGATGCCGCAGACGAAATTCGTCGTCTCCAAAGCGCTCAAGGTTGGCCTCAGGCCGATTGTCGCAGTCAACAAGATCGACAAGGCTGACGAGCGCCACGCACATGTCGTCGATGAAGTGTTCGACCTTTTTGCATCTCTCGATGCCAGCGAGGAGCAACTGGATTTTCCTATCCTTTATGGTTCGGCGAAAGAGGGCTGGATGGCTTCATCGCCTGAGGGTCCAAAGGACGGCATGGCTCCGCTTTTCGATCTGGTCGTCTCCCATTTTGCGCCGCCGCCGGTTGAAGAAGGCGCTTTTTCCATGCTGGCAACGACCTTGGAAGCCGACCCGTTTCTCGGACGCATTCTGACCGGGCGCATAACCAGTGGTTCAGTCGCGCCCAACACCGCAATCAAGGCCTTGGGTCGCGACGGGACCGAGGTTGAGCGTGGCCGCATTACCAAGCTGCTGTCCTTTGACGGGTTGGAGCGGGTTAGCGTCGATGGAGCGAAGGCCGGAGACATCGTTGCTATTGCCGGGCTCTCAAAAGCCACAGTGTCCGACACTCTCTGTGACCCGGCCGTTACAACGGCTTTGGAGGCGCAACCAGTCGATCCGCCGACACTTGCCATGACGTTTCGTATCAATGACGGACCGTATGCCGGTCAGGAGGGATCGAAGGTCCAAAGCCGCGTCATCCGGGAGCGACTGATGCGCGAGGCGGAAGGCAACGTTGCGCTGACGATTTCAGAGACGGGCGACAAGGACTCCTTTGATGTCGCCGGGCGCGGCGAATTGCAGCTGGCCATTCTGATCGAGACGATGCGGCGTGAAGGTTTTGAAATGACCGTCTCGCGTCCGCAGGTCGTCATGAAAACGGACGCCGAGTCCGGCCAGATGCTGGAGCCGATTGAAGAGGTGTTCATTGACGTGAGCGATGAATATTCGGGCGCGGTCGTGAAGAAACTGACCGAGCGCAAGGGCGAGTTGAGACAAATGAAGCCCTCGAGCGGTAGCCGGCAAAATCTGATCTTCTATGCTCCCACGCGCGGACTGATCGGATATCTGGGTGAACTCCTCACTGATACTCGCGGCACCGCAATCATGAACCGGGTGTTCCACAGCTATGCGCCCTACAAGGGGCCGATACAGGGGCGCCGCACCGGTGTTCTCATCTCAAACTCGCAAGGAAGTGCTGTCGCTTTTGCATTGTGGAACCTTGAAGACCGGGGCCCGTTGATGATCGAGCCGGGTGCGCGGGTCTACGAAGGCATGATTGTTGGGGGGCATACCCGCGGCAACGATCTGGAAGTGAATGTACTGAAGGGCAAGAAGCTCACCAACATCCGCGCCGCTGGCCGCGACGATGCCGTGACGCTGACGCCGCCGGTGCTGCTGACGCTCGAAAAGGCGCTGGCCTTCATTGAAGACGATGAACTTGTTGAGATCACTCCGGAGTCGATCCGCCTGCGCAAACGACATCTTGATCCACACGAGCGCAAACGCGCTGAACGCCGCGCTGCCTCCTGAAGCAATTGCGGCCATGGTCCGTTAACGGCTAGTCTGCGTTGCCATGACGACCGGTCTCATCTCAATCCGCAAGGCGAAGCAAGCCGACGCTGCCAATATCGCTGGCGTCTATGAGGATACCTGGCGGCACACCTATCAGGGCATCATCCCGCATTTACCGCTCTCGCAAATGATTGCACGGCGAGGCCCGGGCTCCTGGCAGCGTAGCCTGCACCGGGGGATGGTGGCACTTGTGCTCGAGTTTGACAGCGAAATAGCGGGTTATGTGACGCTCGGGCGCAGTCGCATGCGCGGTACACCTTATGGTGGCGAATTGTTCGAGCTTTACGTCCGTCCCGTATTTCAGGGCGTTGGCTTCGGAGGCCGGTTGTTTCAGGCGGCGCGCACGGAGCTGGAAGGGCGCGGTATTGATGGTCTGTGTGTGTGGGCGCTGGCGGACAACGAAATCGCGTGTGCTTTTTACTTGCATATGGGCGGGCGGCAAATCTCTGAAGGTGCCGATCAGTTCGGTGACAGGACTCTGAGGAAAGTCGCTTTCGCCTGGCGGTGACCATTATTTGTGCAGACGTTCACCACCATTTGCGCGCCGGTCCGCTTGCGCCAGCGCGTCGTTCCGGTAAAGTCTCAGCCAAATTCAGCGGCGTGCAATAAAGATAATAATCTGCGCTGCCAGGGAGGACACAGTCGTGCTTGAAACCACGGTCGCCGGTTCTTTGCCGAAACCGTCTTGGCTGGCCGAGCCGGAAAAGCTCTGGGCCGCGTGGCGCGTTCAAGGCGAAGAACTCGAACAGGCCAAGCGCGACGCCACTCTTATCTGGATCAAGGAACAGGAGGACGCCGGCATCGACATCGTGTCGGGCGGCGAGCAGTTTCGCATTCATTTCGTGCACGGCTTTCTCGAGCACTGCAACGGCATCGACTGGGAAAAGAAAACCAGGATGGGAATTCGCGATGACCGGTACGTCGTGGATGTGCCGACGGTGACGGGACCCGTAGGCCGCAAATATTCCATCCACTCCGCCGAGGTGCGCTTTGCCCGACCACATGCGCCGAACAAACTGAAATTCACTCTGCCCGGGCCGATGACCATCTGCGACACGATCGCCGATGAGCATTATGGATCGCGGCCGGAAATGGCGATGGCCTTCGCTGAACTCCTCAATGAAGAGGCAAAAGAACTGGAAGCGCTGGGCGTCGATACGATCCAGTTCGACGAACCTGCCTTCAACGCTTTCATGCAGGACACGGTGGAGTGGGGCGCTGATGCGCTCAATCGCGCCGCCAAGGGTCTCAAATGCACCACCGCCGTACATATTTGCTACGGCTACGGCATCAAGGAAAACATCGACTGGAAGAAAACACTCGGGAGCGAGTGGCGCCAGTATGAAGAGATTTTCCCCGCGCTCAACAGGTCCAAAATCGATCAGGTCTCTCTGGAATGCGCCAATTCCAAAGTGCCGCTGGAGCTCATTGGGCTGCTGAAGGATAAGGATGTGCTTGTCGGCGCAATCGACGTGGCCACGAGCGAGGTTGAAAGTCCTGAGCAGGTCGCGGCGACACTGAGGGCTGCGATGGAGTTCGTGGATCCGGAACGCACATATCCCTGCACAAATTGCGGGCTGGCGCCGCTTCCCCGAGGCGTGTCTGTCGGCAAGCTGAAGGCGCTTGGAGCCGGCGCGAAATTGGTGCGCAAGGAATTGAAGAAGTCGAGAAAGTCAAAATCGGGCAAAAAACACAAAAAGGAGAAAGCAAAAAAAGGGAAAAAATAGCCGCGTCATCACGTGTATGGCGGGCTAGCGGAAATTATGCTTCTATCGCCGCAGGTCTGCGCTGAAGATCCAGTATTGAAAAGCGAGATCGTGAATGTAAGCAGACCGTGAGTTAGTTTGTGTTGGTATTGGGAGGATTTAAATGACCGAAATCAAGAAGATGGACCGCCGGTCCTTCATCAAGAAAGCCGGTGTTGGCGCCGGTGTTGCTGCTGCGGCAACTGTAGCAGCGCCTGCGATCGTGCAGGCAAAAACCGAAATGGTTATCGTTTCCACATGGCCGCGGGATTTCCCGGGCCTTGGCATCAGCGCGCAGCGCCTTGCCAAGCGTATTCCGGAATTGACCGAAGGCCGCATCAACGTCACCTATTTCGCATCGGGCGAGAAGGTCGGCGCATTCGACTCCTTTGACGAAGTCGCTTCCGGCAAGTCGCAGGCCTATATCGCGGCTGACTACTACTGGAAGGGCAAGAACCCAGGCTGGGCGTATTTCACTGCAGTTCCCTTCGGGCTTGTTTTCTCAGAGATGGACGCCTGGATGAAATATGCGGGCGGCCAGCAGCTGCTCGACGAAATCGGCGCCGAATTCGGCATCAAGGGCTTCCCGTGCGGAAACACCGGCGTGCAGATGGGTGGCTGGTTCAACAAGGAAATGGAATCTGCTGACGATTTCAAGGGCCTTAAAATGCGTATTCCGGGCCTCGGCGGCGACGTGCTTGCCAAGCTCGGCGCATCTCCGGTTTCGCTTCCTGGCAGCCAGATCTATGAGAACCTGGTGTCCGGCGCTGTCGACGCGACCGAGTGGGTTGGCCCGTACAACGACTACTTCATGAAATTCTATGAAGCAGCCAAATATTACTACTTTCCAGGTATGCACGAGCCGGCGTCCCAGCTTTGCATGGGCATGAACAAAGCCTGGTGGGAGGGTCTTTCGAAGACTGATCAGGCCATCATCGAAGCGGCCTGCAACGAGGAAAATTCCCGTCAGATGGCAGAGACCAATGCCAACAACGGTGAGTTTCTCGACAAGCTGATCAATGAGCATGGCGTCAAGCTGCGTAAGTTTAATGACGACATCTATGACAGCTTCGGCAAGGCAGCCGATGAAGTGTTCGATGAAACACGCCAGCACAGCCCGCTGGTGAACAAGATCCACGAAAGCTTCCTGAAGGCACGCGGCGATATCGGCCGTTGGATCAGCCTTTCAGACACCGCGTACACCCAGCAGCGCAACCGCGTGCTGGAAATCGGTTAGTAGGCGAACTGGAATTGCCTATAGGTTTTGGGACGGGGCACTTAGAGCCTCGTCCCATTCCATCGGGGGGACTCAAGTGTAATGGCCAAGAAGGCTCGCGCTGCGCGTGGGGCAGGCAGCTCCGCAACTGCTGCGCAAGACAGTTCGGTACTTCTCTCGCGTTGCTTCGCGTGGAGCGTTATCGCGGTCATGACCGCGTTTCTCCTGAACAATTACCTGACAAACTGGCGAGACTGGCCGGGGCCAACCACCCTCGTGACAGGCGGATCGCAAGCGTCACTCGCATTGATTCAGGCCGGCATCTATGCCGTGGCGGTCGCGGTCGCCATCGCATTTGTGCTGATGACGAAGCCGAGGGCACTTAGGCCCGACAGCGAAATCATCTATTCGATCACTGCTTACATCATCCGCGCTTCTTTCTGGACGGTATTATTCGTCGGACTCGCGGATATGGTGGTCTCGTTTCTGCGTGTGGAAGATATGTTGCCGGGCATTTTCGGTGACAAGCTGGCAATTGATCTTGGCCGTTCGACTTTTCGCGGGCTTTGGGTGCATTTCCCGATGCTCGCGCTTGGGTTTCTTGTTGCGACGTTCCACCGTGGCCTCGGGTTCCCTTGGCTGGCGTTAATGGTGGTCTCAGCCGAACTGCTGATCGTGCTCACCCGGTTCATCTTCTCTTACGAGCAGGCATTCATGGCGGATCTGGTGCGGTTCTGGTATGCGGCGCTGTTCCTGTTCGCGAGCGCCTACACCCTGCTCGAAGAGGGCCATGTGCGGGTCGACGTGCTCTATTCGACCTTTACCGAGAAAACCAAAGGTCTCGTCAACGCATGGGGAAGCGTCTTGCTTGGCATGTCGCTATGCGGGGTGATCATTTATTACGGCATGGACGGCAAATCGACGATCATCAACGGACCGCTGCTCATTTTTGAAACCACCCAGACCGGCTTTGGCATGTATGTGAAATACTGGATGGCCGGATTCCTGGGGATTTTCGCCGTGTCCATGCTGCTCCAATTTTCGGGCTATTTTTTGGAAGGTGTTGCTGACTATCGCGGCGATCCTGGCAAACGTGAGCTCGAATCCGAAGACGTCTTGGAACATTAGCTTAGGCAACGCGGCATGGAACTTTTCTTTCTCTTCCTTCTCGTCGTTCTGATGGCGGGTGCATTGGGGTCCGGTTTCCCGGTGGCGTTCGCGCTGCCTGGTTCCGCCATTATCAGCGTCAGCCTCGCCGCGCTTTCGGGTTGGCTGGTTACCGGAAGTCCTGATGCGTATTTTGCACAAGGCGGCCCATCGGAATGGCTCAATTCCGGCGTTACAAATTTCCGGGGTGTCTACTGGGAGGTTGAACGCGACACTCTAATTGCGATTCCGCTGTTCGTATTCATGGGGATCATGCTCCAGCGATCGCGCATTGCAGAGGATTTGCTCGTTACCATGGCACAGTTGTTTGGCCCGGTGCGTGGTGGCTTGGGTATGTCGGTTGTGTTTGTCGGCGCATTGTTGGCGGCGACCACCGGTATCGTCGGCGCGACGGTTGTCGCGATGGGATTGATCTCTTTGCCGGCAATGCTTCGCAACAACTATTCACACCCGCTCGCAACCGGCACAATCGCAGCGTCGGGAACCCTGGGCCAGATCATTCCGCCGTCAATTGTGCTCATTATTCTGGCTGATCAGTTGGCGAGCGCGACGGACCAGGCGAGCACGGCTCGCAAGGCGATGCACAAGACGTTCACCGGCGAACTCTCCATGCCGTCTGAATTCGACGTCTCGTCCACCAGTGCCGGGGAGATGTTCCTGGGCGCCTTGCTTCCCGGCCTGGTTCTCGTCGCTGTCTATATGATTTTCATCGCGGTTCTCGCCTTTTTGCGGCCCAAGGTGGCGCCGGCGGTTCCGTATGATGGAAAATACGACGCTCAGTTTGCGGTCAAAGTTGTCATGGCGCTGGTTCCCCCGCTTGCGCTTATCTTTATTGTGCTTGGGTCGATCATCACCGGCATCGCCACGGTCAATCAGGCCGGAGCAATCGGTGCCATTGGTGCCATGGTCATGGGCGGATATCGGCTGCGCGAGGGGCATTACCGAGCCTATTGGCCCGCGATACTCGCATTCATTTCTGTCGCGGTGATTATTGCGATTACCCAGTTTCACCCGATCAATATCAAGAACGTCGTGACGAGTGCTGACGTTACATGGCTGATCATCGCGTGCATTTCGGTCGGGTGTCTGCTGGCGGCCATCCTCTGGAGTGCCGTGCGTGCTTACCGGATCGACGACACGCTCAGGGGCGTCATGGTCGAAACGGCGAAAACTACGTCACTCGTTTTCATTATTTTGCTGGGTGCAGCAATGTTGACAGCGGCGTTCCGCGGATTTGGCGGCGAGGAATTGGTCAAGGAGTTCCTTACCGGCCTGCCTGGCGGGTTCTGGGGTCAGTTCTTTATCGTTATGGCCGTGATTTTTGTCCTCGGATTTTTCCTCGACTTTATCGAGATTGCCGTCGTCGTCGTACCTATTGTCGCGCCGATACTACTCGCGGACCCCTCTGCGAACGTCACCGCGGTCTGGCTCGGTGTGATGATCGGTCTCAACATCCAAACCTCGTTTCTGACGCCGCCGTTCGGCTTTGCGCTGTTCTATCTGCGCGGCGTGGCGCCGGCGGTGGTTAAGACGGTTTCCATGTACAAGGGCGTTATTGCGTTTATCGTCATGCAATTGGTGGCACTGGTGGTGGTCGCCTACAATCCACGCCTTGTGAACTACTTGCCGATGCGCTTGTCACTCACCGGCGAAACGGCTCCACCACCGGTCAATCCAAAGTTGCAGCACTGCGTCGAGCAGTTCGTATTTGATGCCTATAGTGTACGTGGCGAGGAGATTCGTGCGGCTATCGAGCGCGCGCGCAAGATGGACCTCTCGACCCTTCCCAAGAAACTGCAAAAGTCTGTCGGAGAAAGCTTCGATGATGCGCAGAAAACATTCGAATTACGCGAGCAGGTTATAACCGCTCAAGCGGCGGTTGACGCGGCGATGCCGGCTTACAGGCCATTGCATAGCCAAGTTCGGGCAATCCAGTCGTCCATCGCGCGCGAAAAATCTGAAATACGCGAACTCGAAACGCTCCTTCGTCAGGTATCTGGCGAAGACGTAGCCGGCCGAAAGGATGCAATCGAAGCTAAGATCGCGTTGCTCAAGGCCGACAGCAAATCGCTGGAAGCTTCGATTCCGAGCCAATGGCCGGAGACACAAAAGAAATTCGTTACTCTGTTGAAGGCGGAGAAGACCGCGCGTCTCAAGTATCGCCGCAATGTCGACAACGCCTATGAGCCTGTGCAGGAAGCCGTGACCATCGTTGCTGCATCAAAGGATCTTGCAGCACTTAAGCCGACAATTGAGGCCTTGCGCGAGGTGATCAATTCCGAGCCGCCCGCGAAAGCGGCTGAACGAATTGCCGCGGCCCTGCCGGAGATTGGTGCCGTAGCAGGCGCGAGAACGATCCGGTCGCAGGTGTCGCGTGTCCGGCGCGCCCTTACCGGACGCGTGCCCAACAAGGACAAAGCGTTTGCCGAACTGGACAAGGCAACGAAGATGCTGGACGAGGATGTGGCATGGCGCCAACGTGCATCCAGCTCGGCGCTGCCTGAGCTTCAGGCATACGAAAGGGCCATCTACGACACAATTGGTCTGCGCAAGCAGTCCAAACTGCCTCCCGCGCAGGCAGTAGAGGTTGCGGGATGCATGGCATACCACCGCGACATATCCCTGCATTTCTAGGCAGTTCGGCGATGCTCCGCAATCTGATTGCAAGAATGCGAAGACCTATCATTATATAATTTAAATACAATTTTACAAAAATAAGTATAAAATATATTTTACTATTGAAAAACTGCGTTACCCTGAAATTGACGTATAGTTTTTTTGTTCCATTAATTTGTTTCTCTTAAAGTCGACTGCGTGAATTTATCGCGCAGGAGTCTTCTAATGCTGCGAAGGATCTTCATCCAAGACCGAATGGTCACGATGGGGCTTATAGCACTTGGGGTGCTGACCGTGGTCGCGGGCTTTCTGTCCGGCCAGGCAACGTTTCAGTATGCGTTGTCGGCAGATGCACGCCAGGTAGCGACCCAATGGGTCAAGAGCGTCGACGCAGAGCTGTTCTCAGGGCGTTCGGATGCGCACAGACTGAACCCGGCAGGTCGTTTTGTCGTTTTGGCACCGCGAAAGATTTCCGAATATCGCGAAGAAATCGGCAAGAACGGACATGACAATTTTCGAATTGCCCGGTCCGTCCACGGGGACACCGGACTGCTGTCGAGCATCGACGGGCTTTTTTCTGGCTGGATTACGAACCTCACACAAATTCTCGGTTCCGATAGTCATGTTAGCAATGTCGGAAAATTCGCGCTTCTTGATTCCGCAGGCTCCGTCGTAATCCGCTCCCAGGATTTCAAGCCGGACACCGTGAACGCGCTGCTGGAGGAAGACGACTTACAGTCCGAACTGCACAAGGCGATGGGCCTGCTTACGACCCGCGTCATCAACGACTTTGCGGAACCAGGACAAAAACCTGATGCGTTTCGCAAGGCCTTGATCATACCCGTCATTGAGGGCAGGAAGGTCTCACGTGTCTATGTTGTGGAAGTGGATCAGAGTTCCGCTGCGCCAATGTCCAAAGTTGCCCTGGTTGCCGCATCATTAATGACCGGCCTCTTGATCGTGCTTGGATATTCCGTGCCTGTTGTGGTCGCATTTCGCCGCTTTCGCGAGCGCCGGAAATCCGATGACAAACTGAGATTTCTGGCCATGCACGATCCGCTGACCGGTTTGTCGAATCGCGTCCAGCTTCAGGACTTGCTTAGAGAGGCTCTGGCGCGCGCGCAACGCCGCGACGCCTTTGTAGCGATCATGTGCATCGACCTTGATCGCTTTAAGGAAGTCAACGACACACTCGGCCACAGAGCCGGGGACACGCTCCTGCGTGAAGCTTCCGACAGACTTCGGAAATGTGTCCGGAAAACCGATTCCATCGCGAGGGTTGGCGGCGACGAGTTTGTCGTGGTCGCCGAAGATTTAAGCGAACCGACAGAGGCAATGCACTTGGCCCGGCGTATCTGTCGCGAGCTATCGCGAACATTTGAGGTTGAGGGACATGACCTTGCGATTTCGTGCAGCGTCGGCATCACATTTGCGCCAATGGAAGGTACCGATGCCGACACATTGCTGAACAATGCAGACCTGGCGCTGTATCGTGCGAAGAATGACGGCCGCAATACATTCCGCTTTTTCGAGCCGGAAATGGATCTGAGTTCAAAGCGCCGCCGCTCGTTGGCTGAGGATCTTCGCCATGCCCTGACAAATGGCGAGCTGCAGATTCACTATCAACCGCAGTTTGATCTGATGACGGGCGCACTAACCGGCTATGAGGCTTTGGCGCGCTGGATTCGAGGTGAACAGGGCGAAGTTGAACCCGCGCATTTCATTCCGCTCGCGGAGGAGAACGGGTTGATCACCATGCTGGGCGAGTGGGTGCTCATGACGGCCTGCAGATACGCTCGTCACTGGCCCAGTCACGTCAAACTTTCTGTGAACGTATCGCCGGCCCAGTTCATGGCGCAGGATCTGGCAGGCGTTGTACGCCGTATTTTGGAGGAGACCGGGTTTCCGCCGGAACGGTTGGTTCTTGAGATTACAGAGGAGCTACTGCTCCGGGACGGCGATGAAACAGCTGCGACCCTCAAGGAGATTGCGGCTATGGGAGTGCTGCTCGCTCTCGATGACTTCGGTGTTGGATATTCGAGCCTCAGCTATCTGACAGAACTGCCGATGGCAAAAATCAAGATTGACCGGTCATTCATTGCCAAAATCGAGAACGACGACGACATGAACGCCATGGTCAACACCATCATCGGCATTGGCAAGTCGCTCAATATGACGGTCTCCGCGGAAGGTGTCGAAAGCAAAAACCAGATCAAGCTTCTGCGTGCGGCCGGTTGCGACGAGGTTCAAGGTTTTTTATGCGGACCGCCCACTGAACGTGTTTCCGAGACTGCCGCTCCGCTGGCCGATACATTGTGTAATTTTGCCGCGGAGGGCGCGCAGCACCCTAAAAACGAATCAGGAGATGCGTTGGATGGTTCGGTCGAGATTGAAACGGAGAGGCGCTGCCCATTTCCGCCGGCCGCGCCGGTTGGGGAACTCTCCCAGCTTCTTCCCAACCAGGCTGTCGACCAGGAACAGGATGAAGACAGGCTGTCTCATGCAGGAAATGTGGTCCATGAACATATGGCAGATGTGGAGGCGGCGTTTTCCGATGCGTCTGTGAGCGATACGGATCATCATACGGAACCAGAGAAGTTAGCCGGGTAGGCGCTGACCACCGGGACCAAAACGAAGGGTTTCGGTGTTGCCACACTTGAATGAGCGGGCATGTGTATCGGCTGCGGCCCGCGCCAGCTCGTTCGCATTGGGGGTCCCGTCGGCGACGATGTGCGCGACCTGGCAGGCCTCATTCCCCTCAAGCTTGGTGACGATCAGGGTCTGGCCCTTTTTCCCGTCGGAATCCCAAAAGTAGCGAAGAATGGTCGCAAACGGCACCCATTCCGCACCCTTTCGTTCCACCCGCCATTCCAGCGTTTTGTGAATCGTATTGAAGGGCGAAAGCGTCTGGCTTGCGGCAATCTGGTTTTCAGCGTTCGGGCCATAGGAGACGAAAAAGCGCAAGTCGCCTTCGGCCACGCGAACGCGCATACCATTGAGACCCTTGCAATTGAACTCCGCCCATCCGCCCTCATTTGCGTTTGACGCGACAAGTTTGCACTTGTCGAGGTCAAGCGAGGTATAGAGGCTTGATACCTGTTCCGCTTGAGAGGATGTCGCGAAGACTGTGGCAGCGAGATTGACCACAAAGGCAACCATTTTGAGCATGAGATACTTCCTCAGGGATTTCTTGAATTGGTGTCAGTTTCGCCGCAGTCACTGCCACTATGGGGCATGTTGTGTTCTTAACCAGCTTCTTCTAGTTGCACGTAAACACACTAACCGAATCTGGCCTTGCGGCGCAGCCGTTGCTATAGGCTTGGCGCAACAGGAGTTGGAGTGGATTTCCAATGAGTGACATGAAGCTGGCTGTCATGGGCGCCGCCGGGCGTATGGGGCGGGAACTCATCCGTGCAGTGCACGAGAAAGAAGGATGCGTTGTCGCCGGTGGCACGGAAGCTCCAGGTTCAGACGCGGTTGGCGCGGATCTGGGCGAACTGGCAGGCATTGGGCCGCTCGGCGTAAGCGTCACCGATGAGCCACTGGAGTTATTCACGCGCATCGACGGTATCCTCGACTTCACCGCCCCTGTTGCCTCGGTTGTGTTTGCCGACCTTGCCGCACAGGCGCGCATTGTTCATGTGATGGGGTCGACGGGGTTCTCTGTTGACGAGGAAGAACGCATTGCCGCCGCTGCTCGCCACGCCACCATCATCAAGGCTGGCAATATGAGCCTGGGCGTCAATCTGCTGGTCGAGCTGACCAGGAAGGTCGCGCGGTCTCTCGATGAGGATTTCGACATCGAAGTGCTGGAGATGCATCATCGTGACAAAGTGGATGCGCCCTCGGGCACGGCCCTGATGTTGGGCCAGGCCGCAGCAGAAGGACGTGAGGTAGATCTTGAGAAACATTCGGTACGATCGCGCGATGGTCACACCGGTGCGCGCAATCGCGGAGATATCGGTTTCGCGACCCTACGTGGCGGCAGTGTCGTGGGTGAGCATTCAGTCATATTCGCAGCGAACGGCGAACGCCTTGAGCTGACCCACAAGGCAGCCGACCGGGGCATATTCGCGCGTGGTGGCGTCAGGGCCGCGCTATGGGGCAAGGGCAAACCGCCGGGGATTTATTCCATGGTGGATGTGCTGGGACTTTAGGATGAAAGATATGGACAACGTATTGGTGCTGGTTCGCCACGGGCAGAGTGTTTGGAATGCCAAAAACCTGTTTACGGGCTGGAAGGATGTGGACCTGACAGAGCTCGGTGTCGAGGAGGCGCGGCGGGCAGGCGCAACGCTAAAGGCGGAGGGCATGACCTTCGACATTGCATTCACAAGCGCCCTTGTCCGTGCGCAGAGGACATTGGACCTTATTCTGGAGGAGCTCGGCCAAACGGGCCTCGAGACCATCAAGGATCAGGCGCTCAACGAACGCGACTATGGCGATCTCGTTGGACACAACAAGGAAGAGATGGCCAAAAAGGTGGGTGCCGAACAAGTACACATTTGGCGGCGTTCCTTCGATGTCGCTCCGCCGGGCGGTGAAAGCCTCAAAGATACCGCCGAGCGAACGTTGCCCTATTTTGAGGCGAAGATCATGCCGGAGGTGCTTGACGGAAAAAACGTCATCGTCTCTGCCCATGGTAATTCGCTGCGTTCGATCGTCATGAAACTCGACAATCTGTCGGAAGATGAAGTGACACAACTTAACCTCGCTACCGGCGCGCCGATCATCTACCGGCTCAATCAGGATGGAACGGTCGCAGAAAAGACCGATGTAGCGGCTCAGGCAGTCGCCTGAGCTTGATCCGCCAACTGCCCCGCTTCCCAACCGATGATCGCCTGCTTGCGGGTGACGCCCCAGTGATAGCCGCCAAGTCCGCCGTCTTTGCGCAGGACGCGATGACAAGGCACCACGAATGAAATCGGGTTGCGGCCGACAGCCGAGCCCACGGCTCGCGCTGCACGTGGAGAGCACACATGCGATGCCAGATCGGAATAGGTGATGGCCTGCCCCATCGGAAGTCTCAGCAGTGCATCCCAAACCCTGACCTCAAAATCCGTTCCGATCAGCACCACCTTCAGTGGATCTGATTTGTCCCAGAGTTCAGGCGTGAAAATGCGGGCGGCGTAAGGCGCTATGGTCTCAGGCGCATGGACATATTTGGCGGCAGGCCAACGCCGGGTCATGTCCTCGAATATGGTCTGTTCTTCGCTTTCACCGTCGGCGAAGGCAAGGCCCGCAACTCCGCGTTCCGTCGCCATGACAAGTGCACGCCCGAACGGAGAAGGGTGAAAGCTCCACGCGATTTCGAGCCCGGCCCCGCGGCGCTTGTAGTCGCCGGGCGTCATGGCTTCATGATCGACAAAGAGATCATGTAACCGACCCGGACCCGACAGGCCCACCTCATATGCTGTATCGAGAATGGTTGCCGAGCCCTTGAGCAGTTCGCGAGCGTGATCAAGGGTCAGCGCCTGCACGAACTCTTTAGGGCTGATGCCAGCCCAGCGGCTGAACAAGCGATGGAAATGCGCGGGACTCAGGCCGGCGTCACGTGCAATCTCCTCCAGGTCGGGCTGATCACGCCAGGTATCGGACATGTATGCGATCGCTTGGCGGACGCGTTCATAGTCTTCGTCCCAGTGCGCGGTTGTGCTGGCAACCGGTTCGGCGGGGGCGTTTTGCATGTTTTGTAGTGTGGTCATCATGGACAAGCACTATCGCGAACGGCCAACACACGCGACCCGATTCTTGCTCAACCCAAAAGTAACTTTTGAATGCTGCCGACTAGCCCCGGTGTGTGGCCAGCGCTTCACGCAGCGCGGTGGCGAAGTCCAGCCGCTCATTTTCTGAAAGGAATGCGCCGAGCACAAGGCTGCGACCATGTGAGGTAAGCTTCAGCACACTGGCGCGTCCCGGTTGGGACTTCACGTCAACACGGGCCCAATAGGGATTGAATGTGAACTGCCGCGTCCGTCCGGATGAGAGAACCTTGGTTATGGTCAGGGTGCTGCCGGCGATGGCGATGGTTTCATAGGCGCGACCGGCATAGTAGTTCATCTTGAATGCGACATAAATCAACAGAACATCGAGACCGAAAAAGCCGAGAACGGGCCAAGCGCCAGCAAGAAAAAATGCCATTCCCGCAGCAAAACTGATGACGCTGACGACCGACATCAGCACTACAAACCCGCGCGGGCTCAGTGATCGATGTGGAGTCAGGACAGCGGAAAAATCGCTGTTCGCCGTTTCTCGCTCTTGAGGAACAGGCCCGACCTGGTCCATAGATTGTGTGGGTGCTCTCGTCACCATGTGTCTTTTCCCATTCCGTGAGCCAATCAGAAATGGCAAGACTTTCCAAGCCCAAATCATCCCCACCAGCGAAAAAGATCTCACGCAAGGCCCGCAGGCTTGACCGCGAGGCGGCTGCAGAGATTTTTCGGCGGTTGCGCGAGGGTGACCCGGAGCCGCAAAGCGAACTGGAATATGTGAACTCTTTCACATTGTTGGTGGCGGTTGTCCTGTCCGCGCAGGCAACGGATGCCGGTGTCAACAAGGCAACGAAAGAGCTGTTCAGAATTGCCGACACACCGCAAAAGATGCTTGCTTTGGGTGAGGAAAAGCTACGCGATCAGATCAAGACCATCGGGCTTTTTCGCAACAAGGCGAAAAACGTGATCGGATTGTGCCGCGGCCTAATTGAGAATCACGGCGGCGAAGTACCGCGCGATCGTGAGGCGCTGGAAGCCCTGCCGGGTGTGGGGCGCAAGACCGCGAACGTGGTGCTTAACGTGGCATTCGGCGAACCGACAATGGCCGTCGATACACATATTTTCCGCATTTCCAACAGGACCGGGCTTGCCCCTGGTAAAACGCCGCTTGAAGTTGAAAAGGGATTGCTTGAAATCGTTCCCGATGAATTCGGCCAGCACGCGCACCATTGGCTCATTCTGCACGGGCGTTATGTGTGCAAGGCGAGGCGGCCCGAATGCGAACGCTGTGTCATCTCTGATCTCTGCCTCTATGACGCAAAGACGATTGCTGTCTAGTCAGCCTCTGCATCCCTCAGGTAGCGCCATCGCGGCCTGGAACGTGATTTCGCTGCGACCAATTCCGATATCCTTAAGCTGACCGTCGTTGAGCGCCCGCAGTTCTCTGACGGCCCGCCTGCGCTTGCTCCAGCAAGAAAGACGGTGTCGCAGAGCTGCCAGTATGAACGTGCGCGTGAGGCGCCGCAGCAATAGAGAAAACGCTTTGGCCCGGATTTTGTGCGCCCTGGCGATGTGCGGCCGGAGGTGGGGATTATTGTTCATATAGAGATCCAACATGATCAGTCCTAACGTATTAATTCAAATTTGCTCATTTGGTATTTTCTAGTTTTTGTTGAAAAATGGATATTTACAAACGATAATTTTTGACCTGATAAGTAAAGAAAACTAATTTATTATGATGATCCGACGCCTTCCGCCGTTAAATGCCCTGCGCGCCTTCGAGGCGTCCGGCCGGCATTTGAGCTTTGCCAAGGCCGCCGATGAACTGGGGGTCACGCCGCCCGCTATCAGCCATCAGGTCCGTCAGCTTGAAGATTTTTTGGGTGTTCCGCTGTTCAGGCGAATGACGCGACAGGTTGCATTGACCGATGCCGGTCGCGCCGCACTCGAACCCATGAGCGATGCCTTCGACCGGCTTGCGGAGGCCGTGGCACTGATTACAGAACGTGACGACGCAGGCGTTCTGACAGTCAGCGTGGCACCGTCATTTGCTGCATTGTGGCTGGTGCCGCGCGTAGAGAAATTCAGTACGGCCTGTCCCGACATTGACCTGCGTATTTCCGCCAACATGACATTGTCGAATTTCAAAAATGACGGAGTTGATGCAGCCATTCGCTACGGGAGAGGCAACTATCCGGGCCTCCAGGTGGTACAGCTCTCGCAGGAAAGCATCGCACCCATGTGCAGTCCGGACCTGCTGGAAGGCCCGCACCCACTCAATGGGCCGGAAGATCTTACCCATCACACACTGCTGCACGACGATTCAACCGTACCGCTGGGACCATCGCCCTATTGGCGTATGTGGTTGCGTCTTGCGGGCCACGCGGACATCGACACGAGCCGTGGTCCCCGCTTTTCCTACGCTGATCATGCGCTGCAGGCGGCCATTCAGGGGCAGGGTGTGGTCCTGGGGCGCTTTTCGCTGGCCAGCGCGGAGCTTGCAGCAGGCAGGCTCGTGCGCCCGTTCGGCGATGCCCTGCCAACCGAATTCGGCTACTATCTTGTGCATCCCGACAGCAAGCCTCTGCCGCCCAAGGTCGCAGCCTTCCGGAGCTGGGTTCTTTCCGAAGTCGGGCTCATCGTCGCGGACGAGCAGGCGAACTAGGATTTGGTTGTCGAGGTCGACCGATACCGCATCACCGACTTGACCGTATGCACCATGAACGCTGTAGCGAAGAGTGGAGTGAGCAAGTTGAGCAGCGGCACGGAGACCATGCCTGCGATCATCACGCCAGACAGGAACACGCGAAGCCGATTGTCCTTTCTGAGCGCCTGTGCGTCGCTGAGCGGCAAGTAACGTAGCGCGGCAAGCTCGAAATATTCTCGTCCGAGCAGATATCCGTTGGCCACATAAAACGCCATGATGTTGATGCCCGGGATGAGCAGCAAAAACAGCACCAGAATATTGACGCCGACGACCAACAGGCCGAATTTGAGTGAGAGTTTGAGGCCCTGGAGCGTTCCGAGCGGACGGCCTTCTGGGTCGCTCGGATAGTCGACGCGCTCGATCTGTTCGGCGACGTCATCCAGGTAAAGACTTGCGATCAGTCCGGTAATTGGCCCGACGAGAAATACCGAGCCGATGACAAGTCCGAGCCCACCAAGAATCTGTACGGTCCATTCCGCCCAGCCGGGCAGCGTTGTCAGCGCGCCAAACAAGGTTGTGAGCGCAACGACGGCGCCGATCAGCAAAGCGATGGTCAGGCCAAGCGATTTGAACAGAACCGAACGGAAGCCCGGCGTGAACAGTTGGCTGAAGGCTTTTGTCGCGGCGAAGAACATATGAGCGGTGCTGGTTTTCCTATGAAGGCCAATTGGCGCTGTGAGCCAGCGTGGTCCTATGTCGCTATATGGTGTCCGCCTTTGGCGTTACCAGCAAGAACGCCCCTTGTCCCGGTGGCGGACCTGCCTATAGTGCGCGGCCTTGACGTATGAGAGGGGGCCAGGGGTAATCATGAGCAAGACCGAATATGACGTGGTGGGCATCGGTAACGCTATCGTCGACATAATTGCGCGATGCGATGATGCCTTTCTGTCCAACCACGGGATGGAAAAAGGCTTCATGCAGCTTATCACTGCGGGCCAAGCTGATGAGCTCTATTCCGACATGGGCCCGGCGCAGGAGCAGTCGGGTGGGTCGGTTGCCAACACATGTGCGGGCATTGCGTCATTCGGCGGTACATGCGCGTTCATCGGTCGGGTCGCAGAGGACCAGTTCGGTAAAGTGTTCGCCCATGACATCGGATCGATTGGCGTGGCCTTCAACACAAAGCCATCGGATGCCGGACTGCCTACGGCTCGCTGCCTGGTGCTGGTCACGCAAGATGGCGAGCGCACGATGAACACGTTCCTCGGTGCGAGTACGGAACTGGGTCCGGATGACATCGACAGCGATCTGATTGCGTCAGCGCAGGTCACGTATCTGGAAGGGTATCTGTTTGACCGGCCGGAAGCGAAGGCCGCATTTCATGACGCCGCCAAACTCGCCCGCGCTGCCGGGCGCAAGGTAGCGCTTTCCTTGTCAGATGCGTTTTGCGTCGACCGGCACCGTGCTGATTTTCTAGAGCTCGTTCGAGGTGGCGTTGATATTCTTTTTGCGAATGAGAGCGAAATCACATCGCTTTATGAACTGAATTCGTTCGAGGAGGCTGCGGGCGCGGTGCGTGCAGAGGCGGAAATCGCAGTCCTCACGCGATCCGATGAGGGGTCTGTGATCTTATCCGGCAACGACACCCACAAAATCGCAGCTGATTCGGTTGATGCGGTCGTGGACGTCACGGGCGCCGGTGATCTATATGCCGCCGGATTTCTATACGGGCTTACAAAAGGGCTGCCTCTTGAGACCTGTGGTCAGCTTGGCAGTCTGGCCGCGTCGGAGATCATCTCCCACATAGGAGCGCGGCCTGCGGAAAACTTGCAAGAATTGGCGAAAAACAAGGGAATTTCAGTTTAGAGACCAGGTTCTCCAATAGGGTGGCCCCGCCGCTTGTTGTGTTCAATGCAGTTAGGAATGGTGATCTCGGTACAATTCAGTGCTGTGATATTTTCGCCACGGCGGACGGTAAAATTCGGGACGGCATCACGGAATTGGATGAAACATGGCCATTCTCGGGTAATGTCGAGACCAAACGTGGCGAGTATTGAGTATTAGAGGGGCTCAATGAGCAAAATTTCTTCCATAGCGAAAGCGGCGGTTGCGGCAGCGGGGTTGTTCGCGATCAGCTTTACACTTGATACGGCGCAAGCCGGTGGCGATTTTGGGGCGGCACCACCACCTCCGCCGATGGCTGCTGGCCGGACAATCTGGGAAGGCTTCCATTTCGGTGGTCATGCCGGTTGGGGCGATTTCGATTACGGCGTCGGCCAGACCCGTGCGTCATCGCCATTCGTTGCAATCAATGATGACGAAGACACATTCGTCGGCGGCTTCCTATATGGCTCGTCCTGGCAATTCGGGAATTGGGTTCTCGGCACCGACAGCTCCTACAACTTCGGCGATACCGGCTCAGGGTTGAGCACAGTGGCTAATGGCCGTTCGGCATCGGTTGAGGTTAACTGGAGTTCGGAAACGCGCGCACGGGCGGGAATACTGGTTCAGCCCAACACACTCATCTACGGCACGGTTGGCATCGCATTCGCGGATCTTGAGGCATCAGGCACCCTTATTGGCGGTAGCGATGACAAGAATGCGTTTGGTGTTGTTTTCGGCGGCGGAATTGAGACGACCCTGAGCAACCGCTGGTTCGCGCGGGTTGAGTATCTCTATACCGACTATGACGATGAAAGCTTCAGACAGGTCGGCGGCGGTTCACTCGACGTTGACCTCGACAGCTCCGTTATTCGCGGTGCCATTGGTTATCGCTTCGACTGGAGCCCGATGGACCTGCTGACCGGCCGGTAATCCGGTCGCGGAGACAAACTGAATTTCCAAGACGGCCTGCCGCAAGCGGCAGGCCGTTTTTTTTGGCACACCATCGTGCCGGTACCAGTTGCCTTAGAACGAACCACGCGGCACGCGTACGCATACCTTCCGATTTTTGTCCCAGACCGTTTCAGCAGGACAGGCCTTTTGCGCGACCGTTTCAGGTTCAATGATTTGCGCGTTGGCAGGCAGTGTCACAGACCAAAGTCCCGCGGTCAGAGCCGCGGTTACGAGCATCCGAATCATTGCAACAACTCCTCGATTTGGGGCAGCCGTTATTGGCTGTACCGAGGCGTTACGATGGCAATAAGGATTCGGATGCCACGATTTTTCACGATGGCATTACATGGTTAGGTCACAGCGCTCCCAGTGCTCCGTTTTTACCGGTGCGGGCCCTGGCCCCTTTTGAGGGATGTAGAGATGGATAAGATCATCGTGCATGAGATCCATTGTGATACGCGTTCCCGCGCCGGGTTCACCGTCTGGCACCGTATAAGAATAGGCATGCCTGTCATATTCTCCCGCGGTGGAGGTGCCACCGGGTGTTACGAATTTCAAACCCTCGCTTGACATGCGCCGACCGTCCTTGTGACACCAGTGACCGTCGATGGCGTCGGCCAGAACGGGCAGGGAAAATACGGAAATGATCGCGCCGACGATGATCGTCCATCCAATGTGTTTCATCATGAGATCCGGCAGCTCCTGGTCGACTGCCACATGTGAGAGTCCTTGCTTTCATTATGTTAGAACGGAACCGCATGTGTGGGGAACTGACGGCCGTTCACACTTGCTCGAACTCGGATCAGTCATATTCCGGTCATCGGCGGGCGGCAAAAGGGCGCGAGCCCAATCACGGCAAATGCAAGCAATACAAAGTCCGTTGGAATGATTGCGAGACATCACATCGACAGACGCGCTTTGTTGCGTGGATTTTCCGCTGTTCTCGGCTCAGGCCTGATCGGCTCGATGCCACACAACGCGCTCGCCGCCACATGTCCCAACGCCTGTCGGTCAATGGTGGGTGCGAAAGACACCTGGATACATGGCCTGCCTGTCATTGATGCTCATTGTCATATCTTCAATGCCCATGACGTGCCGGCGTTTCAATTCATCACCAAGGTGTTCCTGCCACACTATGCGGTTGATCTGAGCGCCGCAAATCGGCGCAAACTGGAGAGCAAGATCAGTGAAGCCACCGCTGACATGCTTGGGCGCACCCCTGGCTACGAACAGGAGCTTGCGGTCCTTGAGGCGCGGCTTGCCGGAGAAGATGAATCCGAAGCGCTTGCAGGCACCGCCGAGTTGCCAAATTTTGCGCGTGGGTCCGCAAGAGCGTGTTTCGGGGCGGACGTCGCCGACAATATTCTGGCGATAAAGAACCTCGTTTCAATCCTGACCCGGTTCCGACACAAGAATTTTGAAGCGTTAATGGCCACAAATTCGCACGTTGAACCGCATGTCAGTGTCGCACTCTACACACCGTCCATGGTTGATATGGATTACTGGCTCAGCGCGGCCGGGGAGAGTGAACAAGTAATAGGGGATATCGATACAGGTGCTTTTTCGCCGCGTCAGTCGTCGCCGCGCCAGCAGGTGAAACTGATGGAGATGGTCCAGCGTCTTTACCCTGGGCGATGTCACGGGTTCGTATCTTTCTGTCCCTGGCGTCAGGCGGAGGATGTGTATCACAACGCGCAGGTTGGCGAGGGCTCACCGTTCCGCCGGCAAACGGCTCTTGAGACGGTTCAGGACGCGATCCTCAATCGTGGTTTCCTTGGTGTCAAACTCTACCCGCCGATGGGTTTTCGCGCTTTCGGCAATGCCGATATTCCGCTCGATGGATTCCCGCCCGACGCCCGACAAGCGCCTTTCGCCGATGCCTTCGGACTTCATCTGGACGAGGCCCTGCTCGAGCTTTATGCGTTTTGCGCAGAGCATGATGTGCCGATTCTTGCGCATGCCGCACCCTCAAACGGCGCCGGATCGTCGGAGGGTACAGAGGGCAAGAAGGCAGGATATGAGAAGCGGGCGCATCCACGTTACTGGGCGCAGGTTCTGGCGCAGCCGGGGCTGTCGGGCCTTCGGCTCAACCTCGCTCACTTCGGCGGCTCGCATGACCCGGCACAGACGGTGCAATGGCGTCAGGTGATCGGTGAGTTGATGGACACCTATCCAAATGTCTATTCCGATTTGTCGCATTATCCGGAACTGCTGATGGACAATTTTATCGGTACCGGCCAGCACTGCCGAGAGGCTGCGGAGACGCTTGCCCCGATCCGCAAGCCCTTCCTTGCTGGCGAAGCGGGGAGGAAGCGAGCACAGCGTATCCTTTACGGCTCCGATTGGTCGATGCTGTCGAAGGAATATTACTACGCCGACTATCTGCCTGTCGTAGCACATATGTACCGGCGCAAGATTTACGGTGTCGGTCTGGGTGCGGAGCAGAACGCACGGGCATTCCTCTCGTTCAACGCCATCACATATCTGGGGCTGCGCGCAGGTGACAAGGCGCGAGCACGCCTGGAAAGCTGGTACAGCCGTCAGGGGATTGATCTTGCGCTACTGAAGCGGTTCGATGTGGTTCGCGGCTGACCGCGTGCCTCACGCTGCGGGCAAGAATTTGCGTTGCAGGTCGAGCACGGCCATCACGAATCCCATTTCGTCTTCCACGGCTTCGCGCCAGATCGAGAAATAATGCGCCGATGACGGTGCTACCCGTCCGATCACGTCGCCCTGATCGAACTCAAGAACAGCGTCGAATTTTTTGGCAATCGCCTGCATGCGGCGGTTCTCCGCGAGGCAGTTCATATAGAGGCGGTGAATGGAGCGATTGCGTGCCGAGCGAACGATCCGGGCAAGCAGCTCGGTGCCGATGCCACTATTCTGATACTTGGCTTCCACCGAGAACGCCGCTTCCGCTTCGCCGTGCACCGGAGTGCCCAGAGGCCGAAGCTCCGCCGCCGCGCACACGTCTCCATCGACCATATGGCCGTAAACAATGCTCTTCATGTCCTTCAAGCGTTGGGCATAATCACTGACAAAGGTGTCATCGACCGCCATTCCGAACCGCATGCGGCGGCTTTCGCCATCAAGTCGCAGCAAGTGGTCGCAGTATTTGTGATACTCTGTCACAAACAGTTTCCGGGTCGTGCCCGGTACGCTCTGTTCGTGCGCCATCAATGTCTCCTTTCGGTGCGCGAATCGCCCTCCCGAAACTGATCCACATATTTTGTGCACTGCACATCAAATTTCAAGCATTTACATTGCATTGCACAATATATGGTCAATATTGCGGCTCGGTGACAATGGTTTAGGCAGATTGGGCGGACGGCAGGAAAACGCGAAAAAACTTGCTTGTACGTTCAAACTTGGCTTCAAACGCTTCTCGGGCACGGGAGCATTTCACGTGACATCAACCATAGAACGCCTGACGGGACTGCACTGGAAGGGTCAGGGACCGGCCTTCCTGGTGGCGTCGGGCCATGGTGCCACGCATTGGGTGCTAGGCACCTTCTATGTTCTGCTGCCCTATATCGCACGCGATTTCGGGTTGAGCTACGCGCAGGCCGGCGGGCTTGTCACGATCTTCCATGTCTCTTCGTTTCTCGCAAATGTCGGCAGCGGCGCCGTTGTCGATATTCGCGGCCGCCGGGTCCTGGTTCAGGCAGCGTCTTTGATTATTGGTGCTGCTTCGTTAATGGCGATGGGGCTGACGGCGAAAGCGATCTGGCTGGTTCCTCTGGTGGCGCTGATTGGCGTAACCAATAATCTATGGCACCCGGCCGCAATCTCGTATTTGTCGCAATGCTATCCAAATAACCGCGGATATGCGCTTTCCATCCACACCCTTGGTGCCAGCGTCGGCGACGCCATTGCACCGGTGGTAACCGGCACAACGCTGCTTGTCCTCTCATGGCAAGCGACAGCAACCGTTGTATCGCTTCCCGTGCTCGGCGTTGCCGCCCTCATCATCGTCATGCTCAACAGCGCGGACAAGGCGGGTGGAAATAATGGCCACGAAGGAGCCGGTTTCCGCGGTTATATTCAGGGTGTAGGCGGGCTTGTGCGCGACCGCGCCGTCATTGGGCTGTGCACCATGTCAGCGTTTCGCTCGATGACGCAAAGCGGGTTGCTGGTGTTCCTTCCGCTCTATCTCGCCGACGTTCTGAAGGTCAGCCCGGTCGTGCTTGGTCTTGCGCTCATGAGCATGCAGATCGGCGGCATGATCGGCGGTCCAGTGGCCGGGATTGCATCCGACCGCATCGGCAGACAGCCGGTGACCCTCATTTGCCTCACCGCATCCACAGTCATGATTGTGGGGCTTACATTGGTGAGCGGGATGACGCTGTTCATACTCGCTGTGACGCTTTTGGGGCTGGTGCTCTTTGCCGTACGCCCGGTCATTCACAGCTGGGCGATGGATTTGGCCCCCGAGGCAATGGGCGGCAGCGTCATCAGCCTTCTTTTTGGTTCGCAGTCGGCCGCTTCGGCCCTTGTGCCTCTGGCCGGCGGTCTCATTGCGGACCGCTGGGGCCTGGCGAGCGTCTTTTATGTTTTTGCTGCGACAACGCTGATTTCCAATGTGATTGGCTACTTTCTGCCCAACGACGCGAAAAGCCCAGCGGCGTCAGGTCAATAATTCCAGCAACGAAGTCACGGTTCAGCAGATGAGGCGGGCTAAAGGTCCGGCGGAGCACTTCGGGCTGCGGTACCCGGTCAACTGTTGATCGGCAACCATCATTCATTGACCACCTACTACGATGTTGAGGTTTCTTCATCGGAGAAATAGCTGATGATCCTGGGAAATATCATTTGTAATCGCATCAGGAGCGTGGCTTTTATGCTTGGATTCCGTAAGTTTTTCGGGTGAAATAGGTTAACATATTTATCAACAATGTTTTGAGGTCGACATGGGCAAATATGATGCACTTCAGGAGCATCTGGCTGATACGTCGGGTGCGGAATGGCCTGCTACATTTGCCGAAGTTGAAGCGGTTCTTGGCTTCGCGCTACCACGTAGCGCCTATGCGTATCCAGCCTGGTGGAGCAACGACCCAACCGGTCATTCCCACAGCCGGGCATGGCTTGTCGCGGGGTGGAAAACGTCGGATATCGATCTCAATGCACACAGGGTGACGTTTCTGAAGGTTGGTGAGGAGGCCTCGGCCCGGGTGCGCGGTGCTGCCGTGCCTTCGCGTCCGCTATTTGGCGCCCTCAAGGGTGTCATCCAAATGGTGGCGGGACTGGATTTGACGCGGCCAACCGGTCCGGCACTTGATTGAGAAGGGATGAAAGCATCTCATGAATCCTGGCGGTGTTCTGCTCGATAGTTGCGCGCTTCTTTGGTTTCTCGAGGAAGCGCAGTTTGAAGAAGAGGCCCGTGAGCGGGCCGAAACCGCGGCGCGCGCGCTGAATTTATGGATATCGCCGATAAATGCGTGGGAAGTGGGATTGTTGGCTGCGCGCGGTCAGCTGGTTCTTTCCATGCCGGTGGAGACCTGGTTCGCCATGATCCTCGATTTGCCGGGTATAGGACTTTCCGAAATCAGCCCGAAAATCTGTATCGAGTCCTCCAGCCTGCCGGGTTCTCCTCCTGGTGATATCGCTGACCGCATGCTGGTGGCTACGGCGCGCACCAACGGATTGACGCTCATCACACGTGACGCAGCTCTTTTGGAATATGCCCAAGAGGGACACATCCGGGCGGTGGCGTGCTGAGGCCAATGCTTGACCGCGTGCGCGGGAGCCGGTAGCTCAACGCGGCGAGTGCCTCAAGGAGCAATGATCCATGGAAAATGGGCCGATGCAGCGCTACCGGTCGCTGGTCGAAGCCGGCCTCCTGAAACCTGACCAGGCGCAGCATCTTGCTGCCGAGAAGTTGGAGTTGCTGGCCAATCGCATGGCGCAGTACGAGGCCCCGACCAAAACCGATATATTCGCATTCTTCACCCGCAAAGGTGGCGAAGTGCCGGAAGGGCTATACATGTATGGCGGTGTCGGGCGTGGCAAGACCATGCTCATGGATCTGTTTTTCGAGACCGTGCCCTTCACCTCTAAACGCCGCACACATTTTCATGAGTTCATGGCCAGCGTGCACGATCTCATTGCCCACTTTCGCAAACAGCATGACGGTGATCCCATCCCGCTTGCAGCGAAGGAAATAGCGAGCAAGGCGCGATTGCTGTGCCTCGATGAGTTACAGGTAACAGACATTGCGGATGCGATGATATTGGGCCGCCTTTTCGAGTCTCTCTTCGCATCACATGTTGTAATTGTTGCGACCTCCAACACGCATCCCTCTGATCTGTATGAGAATGGATTGAACCGGCCGCTCTTCGAGCCGTTCATCACGCTCATCGAAGACCGGGTCGAAGTGCTTCAGCTCGAATCCCATGCCGACTACCGGCTGGAGAAACTCCAGGGCACGCAGCTCTATTTTTCGCCCGCTGACGCGAAGGCGAAAAAAGCGATGGACGGTGTTTGGAAAATACTCACTGGAATCAGAAAAGGTGAGCCAACAGAAGTCGAACTCAAAAAGAGAAAGATAAAAGTGCCACAAGCGGCAATGGGCGTCGCGCGGTTTGGCTTCGCTGATTTGTGTGAGAAACCATTGGGACCGAATGACTATCTGGCGCTGGCGCACGCCTATCACACATTCCTCATAGACGGCATACCGGTACTGGGTCGCGAGCGGCGCAACGAGGCGCGCCGCTTCATCACGCTCATCGACACACTTTATGACACCGGCGCCAAACTCATCGCCTCAGCTGACGCGGAGCCCCGTGAGCTCTATAGGGAAGGCGACGTCGCGCAGGCCTTTGAACGCACATCCTCACGCTTGATCGAAATGCGGTCTGAGAGTTATCTGGCGTGCGCGCGCGGCGAGGCGGTAACAGAAGGCGTCGCGTAGACGGGGACGGGAACAGGTGAGCGAAACAAGCGATACATACGATGTGTTGGTCGCAGGCGCCGGTAATGCCGCCCTGTGCGCCGCTATTACGGCGCGTCGTGCCGGTGCAAGAGTGCTCGTTCTTGAGGTTGCGCCGAGAGAATTTCGCGGCGGCAATTCGCGCCACGTCCGCAACATCCGCTATGCCCACAAGGCGGCAACGGACTATGTGACGGGCGCCTATCCGGTAGAGGAATACTGGGAAGACCTGCTGCGGGTCACCGCGGCCAAAACCAACGAAAAGCTTGCGCGCATGGTTCTGGAAAAGTCCGAACACGCGGTCGACTGGATTCAGGAGCAGGGCGTGCGGTTCCAGCCGCCGCTTACAGGCACGCTTGGGCTCGCCCGTACCAATGCGTTTTTCTTCGGTGGCGGCAAGGGGATGATGAATTCCTACTTCGCGACGGCTGAAAAGCTCGGCATCGAATTTCTGTATGAAGCCGAAGTTGCCGACCTCGAAATTAGTCAGGGGCATTGGCGAAGCGCGACCGTCCGCCACAATGGCGACGAGCGGAAGATATCCGCGCGCTCGATTGTCATCGCCGCTGGCGGCTATGAGGCCAATATCGAATGGCTGAAAGAGGGGTGGGGTGAGCGCGCTGAAAATTTCCTTATTCGGGGAACTCCCCACAACAAGGGCCGCATGTTGCGGGTTCTGCTGGACGAAGGCGCCCATCCCGTCAGCGAAGCGGATCAGTGCCATGCGGTGCCTATCGATGCCCGCTCTCCGCAATTCGATGGCGGTATCGCAACGCGGGTGGACTGCGTGATCTATTCAATCGTCGTCAACAGAAACGCGAAGCGCTTCTATGACGAAGGCGAAGATATCTGGCCAAAGCGCTACGCCATCTGGGGCCGGCTGGTAGGTCAGCAGCCGGGCGAGATTGCCTACGCCATCATCGATTCCAAAATTCCCGGACTTTTCATGCCTACCATTTTCCCGGCCGTGGAAGCGGACACGATTGAGGAACTGGCGGAAAAGCTTGAACTTGACCCCAAGGCGCTTGCCAAGACGCTTGATGCCTACAACAAGTCGGTTCAGCCGGGAGATTTCGATTCCACCCAGCTGGATGGCTGCCATACCAAAAGCATCAAGCCACCGAAAACCAACTGGGCGCAGAAAATCGACAAACCGCCATTCTACGGTTATCCGCTCAGGCCAGGTATTACCTTCACCTATCTCGGCGTTGAGGTGGACGAAAAGGCGCGAGTGTTGATGGGACCGCAGAAGAAACCTGCCGACAACATATTTGCGGCGGGAGAAGTGATGGCTGGAAACGTGCTGGGGCAGGGCTACGTCGGCGGGCTCGGAATGGCGATCGGCGTAGTATTCGGCCGTATCGCCGGAGAGGAGGCGGCGCGCCGTGCCATCAACTGAACTACCGATGACCGGCCTGTTGCAGGAAGCAAACCGTCTCATGACAGTGTGCAATGCCTGCCGCTATTGCGAGGGATTTTGCGCCGTGTTCCCGGCGATGGAACGCAGGCGTGTTTTTTCTGAGGGTGATCTCAATTATCTCGCCAATCTCTGTCACGGCTGCCAGGGTTGTTACTACGTTTGCCAATATGCGCCGCCGCACGAGTTTGATGTCAACGTACCTAAGACATTCGCGGGACTACGTACCGAAACCTATGCGCGGTATGCCTGGCCCGGATTTCTTTCGAGCGCCTTTCAGCGAAATGGGCTTGTGGTATCGCTCGCTATTGCGCTCGGACTGGCGCTTATGATCGGTTTGACATTCGGGATGCAGAATCCGGAAGTGATTTTTGGTGCACACTCCGGGGAAGGGTCATTCTATCGGGTGGTCCCCTATGCGGCGATGGTCTGGCCGTTCGGACTGGTTTTCCTTTTTTCCATTGCGGCGATGATCATCGGTGGTGCGCGCTTCTGGAAGGCAACTGCTGGTAAAGCAGGCGCGAAGTTGTCCAGTGCGGCTGTTCTCGGCGGTGTGTGGGACACGCTTACCCTGAGGAACCTCGGCGGCGGCGGAGGCGGCTGCACCTATCCCGAAGAAAAATTCTCCTATGCCCGCCGCATCTACCACCATTTTACCTTTTACGGTTTTATGCTGTGTTTTGCGGCGACCTCAGTCGCGACCATTTATGACCACGTCTTTGGATGGATCGCGCCATATGGGTTTTTAAGCCTGCCGGTTGTGTTCGGTACACTCGGCGGAATTGGCCTGTTCATCGGGCCTGCCGGGCTGCTGTGGCTCAAAACGAAGGCGGATCCCGCCCCGCGCGTACGCGATCTTGTGGGAATGGACGTAGCGCTGCTGATGTTGTTGTTCCTGATCAGCGCCACCGGGCTCGCTTTGTTGGTGTTGCGTGAGACGGGCGCGATGGGAACGCTTCTCGCTATCCATCTCGGCTTCGTTCTGGCGCTCTTTTTTGTGCTGCCCTATTCGAAAATGGTTCACGGAATATACCGGCTGCTGGCGCTGATACAGGACGCCGCCGAGCGCAGGTCATGAGACCGCGGCCCAATCCTCTTCGGCAGTTTGGCTCGAGGTTGCGCCACTCGCCGTTTCGGGCTAACCACACTGACAGGATTTGGCAATTTTTTCGGGCGACATCAGCCTCTCGTCAGGGGCGCATCACGTAAGGGGAGCAGTCAATGGCGCGCAATAAAATTGCGCTGATCGGCTCAGGTATGATCGGCGGAACGCTGGCGCATCTCGCGGGACTGAAAGATCTGGGTGACGTCGTATTGTTCGACATCGCCGAGGGCATGCCGCAAGGCAAGGCCCTGGACCTGGCGCAGTCCTCGCCGGTTGAAGGGTTTGACGCGCGTCTCAAAGGCGCCAACGAATATGCGGATATAAAAGGTGCCGACGTGGTCATCGTCACTGCCGGCGTGCCCCGCAAACCCGGCATGAGCCGTGACGATCTTTTGGGGATCAACCTGAAGGTCATGAGCCAGGTCGGCGCGGGCATCAAGAAATATGCGCCCAAAGCCTTCGTCATATGCATAACCAATCCACTGGATGCCATGGTCTGGGCGCTGCAGAAGTTTTCCGGTTTGCCGCACAATATGGTGGTGGGCATGGCCGGTGTGCTGGACTCGTCCCGCTTCCGTCTGTTTCTCGCGGAGGAATTCGACGTATCGGTGGAAGACGTAACCGCCTTCGTGCTCGGCGGTCACGGCGATACAATGGTGCCGTTACCCCGCTATTCCACGGTTGCCGGAATTCCGCTTCCGGATCTCATCAAGATGAAATGGCTTACCAAGAAGCGGCTGGACGAAATCGTGCAACGCACCCGCGATGGCGGGGCGGAAATCGTAGGCCTTCTAAAGACCGGTTCGGCTTTTTATGCCCCTGCGGCATCCGGTATTGCCATGGCGGAGTCATATCTGAAGGACAAGAAGCGCGTCCTTCCCTGTGCCGCCTATCTCAACGGCGAATACGGGGTAAAGGGACTTTACGTCGGTGTGCCGGTGGTGATCGGGGCGAAGGGCATGGAGCGCGTGGTCGAAGTCGAACTCAACGCGACAGAGCGGAAGGGTTTTATGGCATCCGTCGAGGCCGTGAAGGGTCTTGTGGATGCATGCAAACAGATTGCGCCGAAACTCGGCTGAAGCGCCGGCACAAGCGGCGCGGGGGGTAGCACATGAATATCCATGAATATCAAGCCAAGGAAGTGTTGCGGGGATTCGGCGTGCCGGTTCCCAAGGGCGGCGTGGCTTTTACGGTGGACGAAGCGGTCAAGGCCGCCGAGGACCTCGGCGGACCCATTTGGGTCGTAAAGGCCCAGATCCACGCTGGCGGTCGCGGCAAGGGCGGCGGCGTCAAAGTGGTCAAGTCTGTCCAGGAAGTGCAAGACGAAGCCACGCGGATGCTCGGCATGACGCTGGTGACCCATCAAACAGGCCCCAAGGGCAAGGAAGTAGGACGCGTCTATGTCGAGGATGGCTCCGACATCGAACGCGAGCTCTATCTCTCGGCACTCGTCGACCGGGAGACCTCGCGGGTAGCGTTCATTGCCTCAACGGAAGGCGGCATGGACATCGAGGAAGTGGCCGCCAAGACGCCGGAGAAAATCCTCACCATCACTATCGATCCGGCGTCCGGCTATTCCGGTTTCCATGGCCGCAAGATTGCCTTTGCGCTGGGTCTTAAGGGCGATCAGGTCAAACAGTGCGTCAAACTCATTGGCACGCTCTACAAGATGCTGATGGAAAAAGATGCAAGCTTGCTTGAAATCAATCCGTTGGTGGTAACGGGCGCAGGCGATCTCATTTGCCTGGATGCCAAGATGAATTTCGACGGCAATGCGCTCTACCGTCACCCGGACATCGTTGAGCTGCGCGATCTTTCGGAAGAAGATCCGGCAGAAGTCGAAGCCTCCAAGTTCGACCTCAACTACATCAAGCTCGATGGCGCCATCGGTTGCATGGTCAATGGTGCCGGGCTTGCCATGGCGACCATGGATATCATCAATCTGTACGGTTCGGAGCCTGCCAATTTTCTCGACGTCGGCGGCGGCGCCAACAAGGAACAGGTAATGAATGCCTTCCGCATCATCCTGTCCGATGACAATGTGCAGGGCATTCTGGTCAACATCTTCGGCGGTATCATGCGCTGTGACATCATCGCGGAAGGCATTGTCGCTTCGGCCAAGGAGATGGACATTACTGTGCCCCTCGTCGTGCGGCTTGAGGGCACCAATGTGGAGCTGGGCAAGAAGATCCTTGATGAGTCTGGTTTGGCAATCGTTGCCGCGGACAATCTCGATGACGCGGCCCAGAAGATTGTCGCCCAGGTGAAGGAGGCCGCGTAAATGTCAGTTCTCGTCGACAAGAACACCAAGGTCATTTGCCAGGGGTTTACAGGGTCTCAGGGTACCTTCCATTCCGAGCAGGCCATCGCCTACGGCACGAAAATGGTAGGTGGCGTGACGCCAGGCAAAGGCGGCAGCGAGCATCTGGGACTGCCGGTTTTCGATACGGTTGCCCAGGCCGTTGAGGCGACGGGCGCGAATGCGTCTGTCATCTACGTGCCGCCGCCCTTTGCGGGTGACGCCATTCTTGAGGCAATTGACGCGGAGATACCACTTGCGGTGTGCATCACGGAAGGGATCCCGGTACTCGACATGGTGAAGGTCAAGCGTGCGCTTACGGGCTCCAAGACACGCCTGATCGGTCCCAACTGCCCCGGCATTATCACGCCAGATGAATGCAAAATCGGCATCATGCCGGGTCATATCCACCGCACCGGCTCGGTCGGCATCGTGTCGCGCTCAGGCACACTGACCTATGAAGCCGTGGCGCAGACGACCGCTGCCGGCCTCGGGCAGACCACCTGTATCGGCATTGGCGGTGATCCGGTGAACGGCACCAATTTCATCGACTGCCTTGATCTCTTTTTGGGCGATGACAAAACGGAATCGATCATCATGATCGGCGAAATCGGTGGTTCAGCTGAGGAAGACGCGGCGGATTTCCTCAAGAGCTCAAAGGTGAAGAAGCCGGTGGTTGGCTTCATTGCCGGTGTCACCGCGCCTCCCGGGCGGCGCATGGGCCATGCCGGCGCCATCATTTCCGGTGGCAAGGGTGGCGCTGAAGACAAGATGGAGGCGATGCGGTCGGCGGGCATCGCTGTATCAAAATCTCCAGCAGGCCTTGGAACGACGCTCGTTGAGGTATTAAATGGTTGAATAGACCGGCCGTTGCACGTTTAGGTCGGTAATTGCGGCAACATAGGGGTGCAAACCCCGCAGGCGAGGTCGGCTCATGGGACGGCAGGAACGCAACGAATTATTTGCCCGTACGTCTTTTCTTGACGGAGCGAATGCGGATTATATCGAAGAGCTCTACGCCAAATATCAAAACAATCCGGGATCGGTCGACGACCAGTGGCAGGATTTCTTCCGCGATCTCAAGGACACACCGGACGATGTCCTGAGGGAGGCCGAAGGCCCTTCCTGGAAGCGTGATGGTTGGCCGATTGCGGCGAATGGCGAGCTGGTCAGCGCACTGGACAATGACTGGGCGCCAGTCGAAAGGCACGTCGGCGCAGCGATCCAGGGCCGGGCGCAAGCCATGGGCGTGGAGCTCACAAGCGACCTGGCACTCGCGGCAACGCGTGACTCGGTACGCGCGCTGATGATGATCCGCTCCTATCGCGTGCGTGGACATTTGGCAGCCGATCTCGATCCGCTCGGGCTCGACAAGAAGGAGGCCCATCCGGAACTGGAGCCCTCCTCTTATGGCTTCACCGAGCGTGACTATGACCGCAGGATTTTCCTCGATTATGTACTCGGGCTCGAATTCGGAACGGTTCGGGAAATTATCGAGATCCTGAAGCGAACCTACTGCGCCAAAATCGGCATTGAATTCATGCATATTTCCTCGCCGGATCAGAAAGGCTGGCTGCAGGCGCGCATGGAGGGCCGTGACAAGGAAGTCACCTTCACCGATCAGGGCAAAAAGGCAATCCTGTCAAAGCTCGTTGAGGTGGAGGCATTCGAAAAATTCCTCGACGTCAAATATACGGGTACCAAGCGCTTTGGGCTTGATGGCGGCGAATCCGCCGTTCCGGCACTTGAACAAATCATCAAACGCGGTGGTCATCTTGGCGTTCAGGACATTATCCTGGGTATGCCGCATCGTGGCCGGCTCAATATCCTTGCCAACGTCATGGGCAAGCCGTTCCGCGCCATCTTCAATGAATTCAAGGGCGGCTCTGCCAACCCCGATGATGTCGAGGGCTCAGGTGATGTGAAGTATCATCTCGGCGCGTCCTCCGACCGTGAATTTGATGGCAACAATGTCCATCTGTCGCTCACCGCGAACCCGTCACATCTTGAAATCGTGGTTCCGGTGGTACTCGGAAAGGTTCGCGCCAAGCAGGATCAACTCCGCGACAAGAAGCGGACCAGGGTTATGCCGCTTCTGCTGCACGGCGATGCATCATTCGCAGGTCAAGGGGTTGTCGCGGAGTGTTTCGGATTGTCCGGCCTTGCGGGTCATCGCACCGGCGGTTCCATCCATTTCATCGTCAACAACCAGATCGGTTTCACTACCGCGCCGCACAATTCACGCTCGTCACCATATCCCTCCGACGTTGCTCGTATGATCGAAGCGCCCATCTTCCACGTGAATGGTGACGATCCGGAGTCTGTTGTTCATGTGGCAAAAGTGGCGACCGAGTTCCGACAGGAATTCGGCAAGCCCGTCGTTATCGACATGTTCTGCTACCGTCGCCACGGCCACAATGAAGGCGACGAGCCGTCCTTCACCCAGCCGCTGATGTATCAGAAGATCCGGTCGCATCCGACCGTCGTTGAAGTCTATTCGCGGCGTCTTATTGACGAGGGTTTGCTCAGTGAGGCGGACTACGCGGAAATGACGGTCGCCATGCGCCAAAAGCTCGAAGAAGAGTTTGAGGCCGGTAACTCCTATAAACCCAATAAGGCCGATTGGCTCGACGGCAAATGGTCGGGGATGGGCCATGCCGAAGAAGGTGCGCGCCGTGGGAAAACGGGAGTGGAGATTGCACGGCTCAAGGATGTGGGCGAGGCAATCTCCTGCGTGCCCAGTGGCTTCAATGTTCACAAGACGATCCAGCGTTTTATGGACAATCGGCGTAAGATGATCGACGAGGGTACGAGTATCGACTGGTCGTTTGCCGAGGCTTTGGCCTTTGGCACGCTCTTGCGCGAAGGCTTTCGTGTGCGTCTGTCCGGCCAGGACTGCGAGCGCGGCACATTTTCCCAGCGCCACTCCGTCCTGCATGATCAGACGACCGATGAAGGCTTTAAGCCGCTCAATCATATTGCCGCTGACCAGGCGCATTACGAGGTGATCAACTCGATGCTGTCGGAAGAGGCGGTGCTCGGGTTCGAGTATGGTTATACGCTGGCTGAGCCGAATGCGCTGACGTTGTGGGAAGCCCAGTTTGGCGACTTTGCCAACGGTGCACAGGTGGTCATTGACCAGTTTATTTCTTCAGGCGAGCGCAAATGGCTGCGCATGTCGGGACTCGTGCTCCTGCTGCCCCATGGTTATGAAGGGCAGGGACCTGAGCACTCCTCCGCCCGGCTGGAGCGGTTTCTGCAGTCGTCCGCTGAAGACAATTGGCAGGTCGCCAACTGCACGACGCCGGCGAACTATTTTCATATTCTGCGCCGTCAGCTGCATCGCAACTTCCGCAAACCTCTGGTGTTGATGACGCCGAAGTCGCTGCTGCGCCACAAGCGCGTTGTATCTTCTCTTGAGATGATGGGACCGGATTCGACGTTCCACCGCGTGCTGTGGGACGATGCGCAACTTCTTGAAGGCGAAAAGATAGAGCTCGTTCCTGACGACAAGGTCAAACGCGTGATTATGTGTTCGGGCAAGGTCTATTACGATCTCTATGACGCGCGCGAGAGAAAAGGCATCAACGATGCCTATATCCTGCGCTTGGAGCAGCTTTATCCGTTTCCGGTGCAGGCCTTAACGGAAGAGCTCAACCGGTTCCCGCAGGCGGAAATGATCTGGTGTCAGGAAGAGCCGAAGAATATGGGCAGTTGGATGTTCGTTGAGCCGAACATCGAAATGGTGCTCAGGGATATCGGCGCAATTCACACACGGCCCGACTATGCCGGACGTCCTTCCTCGGCGGCGACTGCAACGGGTCTTGCGAGCAAACACATGGCGGAGTTGGAAGCGTTTACAACTGCGGCGCTGGGAGCATAGGCACCGGATACAGGGGTTTTGGTTTTAGGTTCGGCGCGGCGGCTGAACGCAACGGAGGCAAAAGGGCATGGCGAGCGAAATTCGCGTTCCGACACTGGGCGAGTCGGTAACAGAGGCAACAGTCGGGCAATGGTTCAAGCAGGCTGGCGAAGCGGTCAATGTCGATGAGCCGGTGGTTGAGCTTGAAACCGACAAGGTGACCATCGAGGTTCCCGCGCCCGCCGGTGGCGTTCTTTCGGAGATCGCGGTCAACGAAGGCGAAACGGTTGAAGTTGGAGCGTTGCTTGGAAACATTTCAGCTGGCGATGGCGCGGCGGTTGCCCCCGCAAAAGAAGAGAAAAAAGAGGCCAAGGCTGAGGCCGCTCCCCCCAAGGTGATGGCTGAAGCCGCACCTGCCGAAAAGCCCGGTGAGGATTTTCCGCTATCTCCTGCAGTCCAGAAGCTCGTTACCGAAAACAAGCTTGACCCGGCCTCAATAGCAGGCACGGGCAAGGATGGCCGGCTTACCAAGGAAGATGTCCTCAAGGTCATCGAGGGCGGTGGTGCGGCAGCGCCCGCTGCTGCGCCCGATCCAATTACGCTCACAACACCGGCGGTCTCCTCGGAAGCTCCTGCGGCGGCCCGAGCGCCTGTTGCGGTTGAAGATGAGGCGCGCGAGGAACGCGTGCGCATGACAAAGCTGCGGCAAACCATCGCCCGGCGGCTGAAGGACTCACAGAACACCGCCGCGATGCTCACGACCTTCAATGAGGTCGATATGGGTGCGGTGATGGCTCTACGCAGTGAATACAAGGAGCTATTCGAGAAGCGCCACGGCGTACGCCTCGGCTTCATGGGTTTCTTCGTGAAAGCCTGTATTCAGGCGCTCAGGGAAATTCCAGAGGTGAATGCCGAAGTCGACGGAACCGACATCGTCTACAAGAACTACTATCACGTCGGTATCGCGGTCGGCACGGACAAGGGGCTTGTGGTGCCCGTGGTGCGCGATGCCCAGAACATGACGCTTCCGCAGATCGAAGCCGAAATCAACCGACTCGGCAAACGCGCCCGCGATGGGGATTTGTCAATCGCCGAGATGCAGGGCGGAACATTCACAATCACCAATGGCGGTGTCTACGGATCGCTCATGTCGACGCCAATTCTGAACGCGCCGCAATCGGGCATCCTTGGCATGCACGCCATTCAGCAGCGCCCCGTGGCTGTTGATGGCGAGATTGCCATCCGCCCGATGATGTATCTAGCACTTTCCTATGACCATCGTGTCGTGGATGGCAAAGGTGCGGTCACGTTCCTCGTGCGCGTAAAAGAGTGTCTCGAAGACCCGCAGCGCATGGTGCTGGATATCTAGTCTGCTTGAATTTCCAACAAGGAAGAAACTATGGCTGACGCATACGATCTCGTTGTCATCGGCACCGGACCCGGTGGCTATGTGTGTGCAATTCGCGCTGCTCAATTGGGAATGAAAACTGCCGTTGTTGAAAAGCGTGATGCCCACGGTGGCACCTGTCTGAATGTCGGCTGTATTCCCTCAAAGGCCCTGTTGCATGCATCCGAACTTTTTGAGGAAGCCGGTCACGGTTTCGAGGGGATGGGCATCAAGGTGTCGCCGAAGCTCGACCTCAAAGCCATGCAGGTCTTCAAGAAGGAAGGCGTCGACGGCAACACGGCCGGTGTCGAATATCTGCTCAAGAAGAACAAGATCGACGCTTACCACGGCACGGGAAAGATCGTTGCTCCCGGCAAAGTTGAAGTGACATCGGAAAAGGGCAAGGCGCAAACCATTGAGACCAAGAATATCGTCATAGCCACAGGCTCCGACGTGGCGCATTTGCCCGGCATTGAAATCGATGAGAAGAGGGTGGTTTCTTCGACCGGTGCCCTGGAGCTTTCCGATGTGCCGAAGAAACTGGTCGTTGTCGGCGCCGGCATTATAGGCCTTGAGCTTGGTTCGGTGTGGCGGCGGCTGGGGGCGGAAGTTCTCGTGGTTGAATTCCTCGACAGGATCACGCCCGGCATGGATGCGGATGTCGCAAAGAATTTCCAGCGCATCCTCAAGAAGCAGGGCATTCAGTTCAAGCTCGGCCACAAAGTTGTGGGCATCGACACCAAAGGCAAGGGTTGCAAGGTCACCATTGAGCCTTCAAAGGGCGGTGATACGGAAACCGTCGATTGCGATGTCGTTCTCGTTGCCATCGGTCGGGTGCCATACACGCAGGGTCTTGGGCTCGAGGATGTGGGTGTGAAACTCGATAGTCGGGGCCGCGTCGTCACCGACGGTCACTACAAGACAAATGTGGATGGCATCTATGCCATCGGCGACGTGATCGACGGGCCTATGCTGGCACACAAGGCAGAGGATGAAGGTGTTGCGGTCGCCGAGATACTTGCTGGCCAGGCGGGCCACGTAAACTACGGCGTCATTCCGGGCGTGATCTACACCTATCCGGAAGTCGCCGAGGTCGGCAAAACGGAAGAGGCTCTGAAAGAGGAAGGCATTGAGTACAATGTCGGAAAGTTTCCCTTTACCGCCAATGGCCGGGCCAAGGTCAACCGGACCACGGATGGTTTTGTGAAGATTCTTGCGGATGCCAAGACCGACCGCGTGCTCGGCGTTCACATTATCGGAGCCGATGCGGGCAACATGATCGCTGAAGCGGCGGTACTCATGGAGTTTGGCGGGTCAGCGGAGGATCTGGCACGAACCTGCCACGCGCATCCGACACTTCCCGAAGCGGTGAAAGAGGCTGCACTCGCAGTCGCCAAACGCGCACTGCATATGTAGTGATCGAGGCGAACCGCCGGAACCGGACACACACTCCTGCAATGACCGAACTCGCATATCCGACGCCCGTACTTCGCATGTTCGACGAGGCCAAGGCTCGGGAGTTCTATGTCGAGTTTTTGGGCTTCACGGTGAACTGGGAACACCGGTTTGAAGAGAATTTTCCGCTCTACATGGAGGTGGCGCGCGATAGATGCGTGCTGCATCTATCGGAACACCATGGTGACTGCTGCCCTGGTGGGGCCGTTCGGATAGAAGTCGGTGATATCGAGCACTTCCACAAACAGCTGTCAGGTTCGGGCTACAAATACGCAAAGCCCGGTCTTGAAGAGACACCCTGGAACACGCGCGAAGTGACCGTTACCGATCCATTCGGAAGCCGGTTGATATTTTTCGAGCCGGTAGCTGGCAAAGACAAGACGTCCTAAAACGTCTCCACCCATGGCCTGAGTTCCACCTCCCACGTCCATGCCGAGCGTGGTTGGTTCAAAACCGCCATATAGGTCTGCGCGATCGCGTCGGGTTCGAGCCATTTGTCGGGTTCATCGGAGCTATTTCCCCGCCCGCGTTCTTCGTTCGCCACACCGCCATCAATAACGAAATGGGCGACATGGATGTTCTTGGGATGCAACTCGCGGGCCATTGACTGGGCGAGTCCGCGAAGTGCGAACTTGCCCATGGCGAAGGGCGCCGATTGGGCGTAGCCCTTCACGCTCGCCGACGCGCCCGTGAACAGGATCGCGCCGTGTCCTTGGTTGAGCATCCGTTTCGCCGCATGTTGCGCGACCAGAAATCCGCCGTAGGCGGACACCAGAAGGGCCGTTTTGACGCGGCCCGGATCAAGCTCTGCAATGGGCCCGCGCTCCCGCGCACTTGCGTTGTAAAGCACCACGTCGAGGGTGCCGACCTTCTGATCAACCTCTTCGAACAGAGCATCGACGCTTTGCGGTTGTGAGACATCGCAAGGAAGCGTGAGTGCGCCAGTTTCCTTCGCTAGGTCTGCGAGTTTGTCGGTATTCCTGGCCGCAAGCGCGACTTTGTACCCGTCCTTGGTAAGCGCGCGCGCAAAGGATGCCGATATGCCGGCGCCCGCACCGACGATCAGTGCATGTTTGGTCATTTATCCAATCCTTTGGTTGCACCGCGACTGCGAGCTGTAGCGTAATGGTCCGCCGCGGCGCCTGACAACCTGCCGGTACTTCACGGGGACGGCGGTGAATCCTTGGCGTTGGCAATTGCAAGTGCCGGCCGTTTCCCACAGCGCTCAAGATATGCATCCACCACACCGTTGGCGGGAAGCATCTCGCGGATGAAATGGCCGAGGCTTGCGATTATGATGTCGGCCGCCGTGAAATTCTCGCCCGTAATGTAAGGCGATCGGTTCAGCGCATCGAGAATACGCTTGTCCATCTCCCTGCGGCCGCGGAACGTGCGCGCCAGGCCCTCGTGATCTCCAAGATCGAGGAATTGGTGGTTGAGTACGGGCTCCATGACGCCCGCATAATAGGCAAGCCAGGTGAGATAGGCCCCGCGGCCAGGATCTCCGACCTTGGGGCCAATGCTGGCTTCAGGGAACATATCAGTCAAATAGAGAACGATCGCGATGGACTCCGTGATCAGCTCCCCGTCATGCACAAGAGCCGGGACCTTCTTGTCCGGATGAGGGTTTTTCGAGTCAGCCGCACCTGACCCATCCGCGCGCGGGATATCCACATAGGCGATTTCATAGTCGGCCTGGAGCTCCTCAAGAAGCCAGAGAATCCGCGAGGAACGCGATTGCGGGGCGTGATAGAGGGTCAGCATGGGGAACTCCTAACAGATAAGCGAGACGCAGAACAATATGTGAACAATTACGTGCTGACAAACGAAACAACACGTGTTGACAAAAATAACAAATATGTTAATTAACGGATTAGCTAAATAATAAATCGATTGATCTGTTGCACAAGAATGTGGAGTTCAAAGCGAAATGAAGCAGCACAATGTGGTGACCCGCGATGAATGGCTTGACGCGCGCAAGCATCTGCTGACCGAGGAGAAAAAGCTGGTTGGATTGAGGGACGAGATCAGCGCCAGGCGCCGCGCGCTTCCCTGGGTGAAGATTGAAGAGGAATATGTGTTCGAAGGATCGCACGGCAAGGAAACGCTTCTGGAGCTTTTTGGAAACAAGAACCAGTTGATCGTCTATCACTTCATGTTCGGTCCCGGCTGGGAGCAGGGCTGCAAATCCTGCTCGTTTCTGATGGACCACATTGGCGGTGCATTGCCGCATCTTGCGGCCCGTGACGTCAATTTTGTCGCCGTATCGCGCGCGCCTCTGAGCGAATTCCAGCCGTTCAAGGACCGTATGGGCTGGCAGTTCAAATGGGTGTCTTCAAGCGGCAACCGTTTCAATTTTGACTATCACGTCTCGTTCACGGAGAACGACGTTGAGAGCGGCGGCAAGATATACAATTACAACACCAATGCGGCCATGAGCGACGAGATGCCGGGAGCAAGCGTCTTCATCCGTAATAAAGCGGGTGACATCTTCCACACTTACTCCTGCTACGCGCGCGGCCTCGACGGCCTCATCGGCACATACAGCTATCTTGATCTCGTTCCCAAGGGCCGGGACGAAGATGATCTCGATTTCACCATGGCCTGGGTGCGGCATCACGACCGCTATGAGGAGTGAGAGATGCACACGCTCGATGCCACATTCTCAGCCCTCTCTGACCCCACACGACGTGCCATTGTAGCGCGGCTGGCTCAGGGCAGCGCGACCGTAAACGAGCTCGCTGCGCCGTTTGATATTTCACTCCCGGCGATCTCACGTCATCTCAAGGTCTTGGAGAGCGCCAGACTCATCAGGCGCGAAGTCGAGGCGCAGAAACGGCGTTGCCATCTTCGCGTGGACACGCTGAAAGACGCGTCCGATTGGCTCGAGAATACGCGAACGTTCTGGCTGGGACGCCTTGATGCACTGGAAACCTATCTCGACGATACAGACAAGAAAGAGGAGCAGTCTGATGAGTAACGCAGTGGCCGAAGAGACCGAAGTCCTTGAGCTCACCATGGAACGCGAAATAGCGTATCCGCCTGAGATCGTTTTTGCGGCATGGACCAAAGATGAAGCACTTCGTCAATGGATGGGTCCAGGCGAGATAACGGCACCTGATTCAACAATGGATGCGCGTGTGGGCGGAGCGCTGACAATCCCGATGGTTCATCCCGACGGCACGGTGACTACCGCGCGCGGTGAAATCACAGAGTTTGTGCAGGATCGCAAGCTGCGTTTCACTTGGGCATGGGATCAGGATGATGGCAGCCCTGGCCAGCTTATGGAAATTACTCTCGAATTCTTCCCGGTGGATTCCGGAACGCGCTTTGTGTTGCACCAGACCAATTTCATTGATGCGGAGGCCCGCGATAAACACGAACACGGCTGGGACGGGTGTTTGGTCAAACTCAAAGGCTGTCTCTCTCGCTGAAGCAACGTATCTGTGTTGGCTGGCGTGAGGCCGTAAATCCCGATAGAAAAGCCGCTGGCTTTTAACGGGAGCGGGTACGACCTCATGTCAGACACACGTTCGATCCTCATCACCGGCTGTTCGTCGGGCATTGGCTACGCTTGCGCGCACGGTATGAAAGAGCGCGGATGGCGCGTACTTGCTACGGCCCGAAAGAAACAGGATATCGAGCGCCTTGAAAGTGAGGGCCTCGAGGTTTTGGCCCTCGAATATCGCGATGCGCGCTCTATCAAAAGGTGTGCCGAGGAAGCCTTAAAGCGAACCGACGGCAAGCTTACTGCCTTGTTCAACAATGGCGCGTATGGGCAGCCGGGAGCAGTTGAGGATGTGCCCGTTGATGCATTGCGCGAACAGTTCGAAGCAAACTTCTTCGGCTGGCATGACCTGACCTGCCGGATCGTTCCGGCTATGCGCAAGCAGGGCCATGGTCGGATCGTGCAGTGCTCGTCCTGCCTTGGTCTCGTATCGCTTAAATACCGCGGTTCCTACAACGCCTCGAAATTTGCGCTTGAAGCAATGAGTGACGCAATGCGTCAGGAGTTGGCGGAAACCGATATCCACGTCTCGCAGATAGAGCCGGGCCCTATTGAAACCCGTTTCATCGAAAATTCGCTTGCTGCCTATAGGGCGAATATCGATCTTGCAGCCTCAGCGCATGCGGAAATCTACAAACAACGCATAGCCGCGATGGAAGAAGGCGGCACAACCATGTTTAAGCTCGGTCCCGAAGCGGTGCTCGAAAAGCTCATTCATGCCCTTGAAAGCCCACGCCCGCGGGCGCACTACTATGTGACCACCGCAACCCATCTGCTGGCATGGGGCCGTAGGCTGTTTTCGACCCGTATTCTGGACCGGCTAGTTGCTTCGCAATAACGCAAGCTGAACGGATATTTCGCCAGGAGGCGGATTGTATGAGCTCAATCGTAAATGCTTTCATCCCAATGGCGCTCATTGCGGTCGCCATCGTTCTTGCCTTGGGTTTGTGGAACATGTTGCGTGCAGGCCCAGGCAACACATCGCAAAAGCTCATGCGCTGGCGTGTCGTGTTACAATTTGTGGCTATCGTCATTGTTATGGCAGCAATTTACTTTACCGGACCGTGAACTCCACGCCGGCTGACGCATAAGGATGGTCCCATGGTGGTCCTGAACAAGATCTACACCCGCACTGGCGATGACGGCACGACGGCGCTTGGCGGCGGCGACCGCGTGGTAAAGCATGACTTGCGCATCGACACTTACGGTACCGTTGATGAAACCAACGCGGCGATAGGCGTGGCGCGGCTCGAACTGCCGGCGGAGTACCGACGCATCGACAAAATGCTCTCCCGAATCCAGAACGATCTGTTCGATCTTGGCGCCGACCTTTGTGTGCCGCAGAAGGGCGAGGAGGATACCGATGGCGCACTGCGCATCGTGTCCGCGCAAGTCGAACGGCTTGAGAGCGAAATCGATGAACTGAACTCGGAGCTTGAACCGCTCCGCTCCTTCGTGCTTCCCGGGGGTGCGCGCGCGGCAGCCGCTCTGCATGTGGCTCGCACAATCTGCCGCCGAGCCGAGCGGCGGATGGCTGAGCTTGCTGCGGTCAAGGGTGAGAATGTTTCCGAGCCGGCGCTCCGCTACGCCAACCGACTCTCCGATTTTCTCTTCGTTGCAAGCCGCTATGTAAACGACAAGGGTGGCGGGGATGTCCTCTGGACTCCCGGCGAAAACCGCTAAGGCGTATTTGTGTCCCCATGTTCGTTCCCGTCCATGACATCAACCCACTGAAACGGCTTCCCTTCCAGTGGGCGACGGTTTCACTGATCGCAGTGAACGTCCTGGGATTCCTGGTGCTGGGTACAGAGTATTTTGCCCCGGCGAACCGGTACGCTCCAGAATTCGCGCTCGTCCCTGCCGAATTTCTGGGTCGCTCAGAGCTGCCGTCGATGACTGTTTTCTGGGGATACGAACCCTTGCCGATGCCTGAAGTGGTTACGGCGCTCACGTACATGTTCGTGCATGTGGGTTTTTTCCACCTTGCCGGAAACATGACCTTTCTGTGGGTCTTTGGTGACAATGTGGAAGATGCGATGGGCCATTGGCGATTTCTTTTGTTCTACCTCCTGTGCGGTGTTGTCGCCGCGATGGTTCATGTCGCATCGGCACCGGATTCTATTGTCCCGACGATTGGTGCCAGCGGTGCCGTGTCCGGCGTCATTGCCGCCTATCTGATGCTGCATCCGAACGTGAAAGTCTGGGTGCTCGTGCTCTATCGTATACCATTGCGCATCACAGCCGCCTGGATCATCGGCTTCTATATCGCTGTTCAGATCTATAACGTGTTCTTCGGTGCGGAGGAAAGCATGATCGCATGGGGTGCGCATCTGGGAGGACTGGCAACCGGCGCGGTGCTTGTTTTGTTTATGCGCCGTCCGAATGTTCCCCTGTTCGACAAGACCATTGGCAAGGCCTGAGCCCCGCATGTTCGTTCCCATCCACGATAAGAACCCTCTGAAGCGCATTCCGTTTCAGTATGTCACGGTCGCCATTATTGTATTCAACATCGTGCTCTACGTGGTGTTCCAGTCAGGATGGTTCTTGCCGCTCGACGAGCGCATGGCTGCATTCGCACTCATTCCCGCCGAGTTCTGGACCGGTCGTGCACCAATCACTGGCAATGTCTCGGTGCCTGAAGGCGCGCTTCAGGTCCAGGAGCGCTGGACATTGGTAACCTACATGTTCGTTCACGGCAGCTTTCTGCATCTGTTGGGGAACGCGCTATTCCTCTGGGTGTTCGGAGACAATGTGGAGGACGCGATGGGACATGTGCGCTTTCTCCTCTTCTATCTTATCTGCGGAATTTTCGCCGGACTGGCGCATACGTTTGTATTCAAGGGGTCACAGGTTCCGGTAATTGGCTCGAGTGGTGCCGTTGCCGGTGTGGTTGCCGCCTATCTGATGCTTCACCCCAAGGTCAAAATCTGGGTGCTGGCACTCTGGCGAATACCAATCAAGATAAGTGCTGCGTGGGTCCTGGGGTTCTGGGTATTTCTGCAGATTGCCAGTGCCCTTTTGTCGGATGGGGACGGTGTTGCATGGTGGGCCCATGTGGGTGGGCTCGTATCCGGCGCAGTGCTTATTCTGTTCATGCGCAGGCCTGGTGTTCCGTTGTTCGACAAGACCATGAGCGGTGCTTGAGCGCCTAAGAAACCTGACCGTTCCAGAACATGGATCGGACGCTTTGTGCGGCATTGACTCACGGGTTCGGCAGCAGTACCGTCGCGCGGTTATTTCGCAAGTGCGAAGAGATTTTCCGGTTAGAAATCGTTGCCGTAGCAGGCGTTTGTCGGACCTGGAACTTCGTGGGCGAAACTGTTGTGGGGCGTATTCTGGGGAAGCGTCATGAAGGTTCTCGTGCCCGTCAAGCGGGTGGTCGACTACAATGTCAAAATACGGGTCAAGGCGGATGGGTCTGGTGTCGACCTGGCCAACGTCAAGATGTCCATGAACCCCTTCGATGAGATCGCCGTCGAGGAGGCCATCAGATTGAAAGAGGCCGGTGTGGCGGAGGAAATTATCGCCGTCTCGATTGGTCCTCAGAAGTCACAGGAAACAATTCGGACGGCACTTGCCATGGGTGCAGATCGCGGCATTCTCATTCAGGCGGATGATGAGGTCGAGCCGCTGGCTGTCGCCAAATTGCTCAAAGGCGTGGTTGACGCGGAGAAGCCCGAAATCGTCATTCTTGGCAAACAGGCAATTGACGACGACTCCAACCAGACCGGCCAGATGCTTGCTGCTCTGCTTGGTTGGCCACAAGGTACATTTGCCTCAAAGATCGAATTCGATGGTGGCAAGGCGCAGGTAACGCGCGAGGTCGATGGTGGTCTGCAGACGATAGTCCTCAAAATGCCGTGTATCGTTACGACCGATTTGCGGCTGAATGAGCCGCGTTATGCCTCGCTGCCGAACATCATGAAGGCGAAGAAAAAACCGATTGATGAAAAGACTGCTGCTGACTACGGCGTAGACATTTCACCGCGATTGAAGGTGATCGAAACCATCGAACCGCCAGGGCGGGAAGCAGGTGAAATCGTCGGTAGTGCCAGCGAATTGATCGACAAACTGAAAAACGAAGCGGGTGTAATCTAATGGCGGTTTTGCTCGTAGCCGAACACGACAACACGGCACTCAACCCCGCGACGGCCAAGGCCATGAGCGCGGCGCAGGCAATTGATGCCGACGTACATATTCTGATTGCCGGCCAGGGCTGCTCATCCGTCGCTGACGAAGCTGCAGCAATCGAGGGCGCATCAAAAGTACTCCTCGCGGAGGCGCCGCATCTGGAACATCATTTGGCTGAGGAATTGGCCGTGCTGATCGAGCCGCTTGCCAAGGAGTATGCGGCGGTGCTGGTGCCGGCCACGACCACAGGCAAGAATTTTATGCCGCGTGTCGCTGCCCTTCTTGACGTGGCGCAGATTTCCGACATTACCGCTGTGAAGTCGCCCGATACGTTCGAGCGTCCAATTTATGCAGGCAATGCGATTCAGACGGTGCAATCCACCGACCCAATAAAGGCCATTACAGTTCGAACAACTGCCTTTCCGGCTGCCGGTGAAGAGGGCAGTGCTGTAGTTGAGAAGATCGACGTTCCGGCATCCGCAGGCCTTTCCGAATTCAGTGGCGAAGAGCTGTCGACTTCCGATCGTCCGGAACTGGCATCTGCCAAGGTTATCGTTTCGGGTGGCAGAGCGCTCGGCTCGGAAGAAAATTTCATCAAGTATATCGAGCCGCTTGCAAGTCAGTTGAATGCAGCCGTGGGGGCAAGCCGCGCGGCAGTGGATGCAGGTTACGTTTCAAACGATTATCAGGTGGGACAGACAGGCAAGGTCGTGGCGCCGGATCTCTACATCGCCGTCGGTATATCCGGGGCGATCCAGCACTTGGCCGGCATGAAGGACTCCAAGGTCATTGTCGCCATAAACAAGGACGAGGAAGCGCCAATATTCCAGCTCGCTGACTATGGGCTTGTCGGAGACCTGTTCGAGATTTTGCCGCAGCTTCAGTCCGAACTGGAAAAGGCGTCGGGCTAGCCTGGTCCAGGCAGGCAGCGCAAGCGAGAGCGAGAGACAATGGAAATCAAGAAGATAGGCGTAATCGGGGCGGGTCAGATGGGCAACGGTATCGCCCATGTCATTGCGCTCGCAGGCTATGACGTATTGCTGTACGACATCGATCTTGAGCGGGTCGATCAGGCGCTGGCCACAATCAATGGCAATCTGTCGCGGCAGGTTGCATCAGGAAAGATCACGGATGCCGACAAGGACGCTGCCACTCAGCGCATCGGCAAGGCGGAAAACTACGAGGCGCTTGGCGATGTCGACCTGGTGATTGAGGCGGCAACGGAAAACGAGGAAGTTAAGCTCAAAATATTTTCCGATGTCTGCAAGGCGGTGGGCCCGGAGGCGTTGCTCGCGACCAACACGTCGTCCATCTCCATCACCCGGCTTGCGGCGGCCACGGACCGTCCGGAAAAATTTTTCGGTATGCACTTCATGAACCCGGTTCCGGTTATGGAGCTGGTAGAAATGATTCGCGGCATTGCCACTGACGACGACACCTTCTCGACCGGAACCGGCTTCGTCGATACGCTCGGCAAGACCATTGCCGTGTCTGAGGATTTCCCGGCGTTCATGGTCAATCGCATATTGCTGCCGATGATCAATGAGGCGGTTTACACTCTCTACGAAGGCGTCGGTAATGTGAAGGCGATCGACACGGCTATGCGCCTCGGCGCGCGCCATCCGATGGGACCTCTACAGCTGGCTGACTTTATTGGCCTCGACACCTGTCTTTCAGTGATGCAGGTGCTCTATGAGGGACTGGCGGATACCAAGTATCGGCCCTGTCCGCTGCTTGTGAAATATGTCGAAGCCGGATGGCTTGGACGCAAGACGAACCGCGGTTTTTATGACTACCGTGGAGATGAGCCAGTTCCAACACGCTAGAGGCGGCAGGGTCGACTGCATATCGGCAAAGTCGGCAGACGGCCTCGCGGCAAAGCTAATGCTTGGTTAATGATTAGCGGAGACACTGGCTGCACGAGTTGTCAGTAAGAGTAATCCCCGCATTCCGCCATGGAAACTGCACCCACCAGCTTATCAGCCTTCAGGTCTGCGTTTGCAGAAACGATTTTTGGCTCGTCATCGGCCGAATCGATCATTGGGGCGGGGCAATCGGCATCGGGTAGTTCAGATCAAAAGGTGGCGCTCGCGATGACGGCCGCGGCAAAGCGCGAGATAAACCGGATCCGCGGTTACAAGCTTGATCTGACTCCCGCCGAAAAGCAGAAACTGAGCGATAACCAGGCTGAAATTCTCAAGATTCAGGAGAAGGTCAGCGCAGGAACCGTTCGTGCTGACGAGCTCGAGGATCGCGTTGAATTGCTCGAGGAGGCGGACCGGATCATCGGGAAACCTACTGTTGATGTAGAGGCGGACGACCGGCTTGGAGAACTAAACGACCTGAGACTGGCCATACTCTCCCCCAGATTGGACAACGCAACGCAAAAGCGCGTCAAGTTCATGCTGAGGTTCAAGGACAATCTGGAGACGGAATTGAATGAGAACCCGGAACGATTTTCGCTGCAGCAAAGGTTCCAAGCCATCTCCCGGCAAATTGACAGCCTGACGCCGCTGCGGCCGATGTCTCAGCTCTCAAGAGCGGAAGTCAAAAACTATGATGACGTGGTTGAACTCATTAATGATCATGCGGGTGTGAAAATTGAACTCACGGCTGCAGAGGCCAGACGGGTGGCAGCACTCGAGGATTCAATTGCCAGCTTCCAGGGCTCCCTGCCAGATTTCAGCCAACCCTCGGCGCAACAGGTTTCGAGAGCTTACTCCTCGCTGGCGCGATAGCGTCTGGTTGGGATCGATTTCCTGACCCATTTGCCGACCTGTGCCCAAAATAGAGCTCGTTCATTCATATGCTTTCAGCGCGTTCAAGCATGATCGGAACGCCAACTCGGTGAGCACGTGAAAGTCCTGATAATCACGCTTGGTTCCCGGGGTGACGTACAGCCGTATGTGGCGCTGGGCAGGGGCTTGAAGGCAGCAGGGCATCAGGTAACACTCTGCACCAGCGTCAGCTTCGCGAAATTCGTCACACAAAACGGCCTCGACTATGGCCACATGAACGACGACATGATCCAGCTGATGCGGTCGGATACGGGCCGCGGCATCATGGAAGGCGCGACCAATCTCTTCAAAATCATCCTGATCAGGGCCAAGATGTTCAGACAGATCGCACCGATGCAGCGGGCGATGCTGAAGGACAGCTGGGAAACAACGCAGACAGTTGACCCTGACCTCATCATATTTCACCCCAAGGCATATGGCGCCCCGCATTTTGCGGAGAAGCTGGGTATTCACGCTATTATGGGAATTCCCCTTCCCATGCTCGTGCCGAGCGCTGAGTTTTCTTGCCCCGGATTCCCGGATTGGAAGCTTGGGCGTTGGTATAACCGGGCAACGCACGCAATTACTCTCAAGTTTATGGACTCCACGGTGAACAAGTTCATCAGACCGTGGCGCGAAGAGCACCGAATGCCTCCCTTGCCGCCGGGACATGATTTTCTTCACACAGCGCAAGGTGCGCCAATCCCGGTGATGCATTGCTATTCCGCACAGGTCGGCCCTTCGCCTTCGGACTGGCCGGAGACGTCTGTCGCTACGGGATACTGGTTTCTCGACCAGCCGGACGCGTGGCGGCCGCCGCCAAAGCTGATGAAGTTCATCGATGCGGGAAGCCCGCCTGTGTATGTCGGCTTTGGCAGCCTCTCAGGGCGCGATCCACGACGGATCACGCGCATTGTGCTCGAAGCATTCGCCCGGACAGGCATGCGGGGCATTCTTGCGAGTGGGTGGGGTGGGCTGCAACCGGAAGACCTGCCCGAGACGCTCTTCAAAATTGATGAGGCACCACACGATTGGCTCTTCCCGCGCATGAGCGCCGTTGTCCATCATGGCGGTGCGGGGACGACGGCAGCGGGTTTGCGCTACGGTAAGCCTTCAATTATCTGTCCGTTTTTTGGTGACCAACCCTTTTGGGCCGTCCGCGTTCATGCGCTGGGCGCGGGTCCCAAACCCATCCCGCAAAAAAAACTAACTGCGGAAAAGCTTGCCAAAGCCCTCACCGAGGCGACACAGGATGCGGTCATTCGACGAAATGCAGAAGCTCTTGGAGAAAAAATCCGCGCCGAAGACGGCATAGGCAATGCCATCGCCTTTATAGAAAAATTTGGTTCCTGCTAGCCCTTCTCGGCGATTGCGGCCTTGACGAGTGCCACCGCCTCCTCCGAGCCCCACTCAGCCGGCCCGACCAGGCGACCGATTTCCTGGCCCTGTCGATTGAGAAGAAGCGTGGTTGGCATACCGAAGGCCTTCAGTGATGCGGCGAGCTTTCCGGAGGAGTTGTTGAAGAGCTTGAGGTTCTTGACCCCAATTTCTTCCAGGAACTTGCGCGGCTTATCCAGGCCGGTTCGGTCGATGGACAGCGCCACCAGATCAAAATCGTCGCCGCCGAGCTCTGCCTTGAGCCGGTCGAGATCGGGCATCTCCTTGCGGCAGGGGCCACACCATGTGGCCCAGAGGTTGAGCAGAACGACCTTGCCGCGCCACTCGGCGAGGGAGGTCTCCGAACCATCGTCTCTATTGAATGTGAATTCCGGTAAATCCTGCGGTTTCGCTCGTGCAACGAATGTCGCCATAGCGCCTTTGGAATAGGCAGCCAGGCCGGATTTGGCTGGAGTTTCCGATTTACCGGTTTCAGCATTTGGGGTTGGTGCAACATTGCTATTGCCCCCTGAATTCAAGTATACCGCCCCGAACCCCGCGACTGCTGCGATCGCCACCATGACGAGGACGGTCCTGAGCGGTGTCTTGCCCGGTGATTTTTGTGCTTTCTTCTTGTTCATGGGCGTCGAAATCCGAAGTAGGTCAGCTATGACGAACAAAATGTGGGGCGGCCGATTTGCTTCCGGCCCGTCTGAGATTATGGAGGAAATAAACGCCTCTATCGATTTCGACAAGCGCCTCTTCGCCCAGGATATTGCCGGCTCAAAGGCGCACTGCGAAATGCTCTCCGAGACCGGCATTATTTCAGGTGAGGATGCCAATGCCATTCTTCAAGGTCTAGACACGATCGCGTCAGAGATTGAGAGCGGCGATTTCACGTTTTCGCGTGCGCTCGAGGACATCCATATGAATGTGGAAGCGCGGCTTGCGGACCTCGTTGGTGCGACAGCGGGAAAACTGCATACGGCACGCTCGCGCAATGATCAGGTTGCTACGGATTTCCGTCTCTATCTCCGCGAAGCGGTCGATCAACTGGAGCTGCTGCTGGCCGATCTCCAGCTTACGCTTGCGCAAAAGGCACTCCAGCACGCAGCGACGGTGATGCCGGGCTTTACGCATTTGCAGGCGGCACAACCGGTCACTTTTGGCCATCACTGCCTCGCCTATGTCGAGATGTTCGCACGTGACAGGGGGCGATTTGCCGATGCCCGCAAGAGGATGAACGAGTGTCCGCTGGGTGCCGCAGCGCTGGCTGGCACGTCTTTTCCCATTGACCGCGAATCGACGGCAAAAAAACTGGGGTTCGATCAGCCGTCCGCCAACTCGCTTGACGCCGTCTCGGACCGGGATTTTGTGCTTGAGTCACTGGCAGCGGCCTCAATTGCCGCGACCCACCTATCGCGGCTCGCGGAAGAGATTGTGGTGTGGTCGTCGCCAGGATTTGGCCTCATCGCCTTGTCTGACAAATTCACGACCGGCTCTTCCATCATGCCGCAAAAGCGCAACCCGGATGCTGCCGAGCTGGTCCGTGCCAAGACCGGGGCGGTGTTTGGCGCCTTCACGCAGCTTCTTGTTGTCATGAAGGGGTTGCCACTCGCCTACTCGAAGGACATGCAGGAAGACAAGGTTCCGGCATTTACAGCACTTGATACGCTTTCGCTAATGCTCGCCGCCATGGCCGGCATGGTAAGCGATATGGAGCCTGACGTTCAGGCAATGCGCAAGGCGGCCGGGGCCGGCTACTCCACTGCGACCGATTTGGCCGACTGGCTGGTGCGGGAACTGGCGTTGCCGTTTCGTGAAGCTCATCACATTACGGGGCAGATCGTCGCGTATGCGGAGCAGGCGGGGATCATGCTTGCTCGCGTGCCGCTGCAAGAAATGCAGAAGGTCGAACCGCGCATCACTGAAGATGTTTTCTCGATTCTGAGTGTCGCAAATTCGGTAAAGAGCCGCAAAAGCTATGGCGGGACAGCGCCATCAAATGTCCGCAAAATCGCGAGAAGCTGGATAAAGCGGTTGGAAAGAGACGCAACATCAGGCTAGAAATAGGTCAGAGGTCGAATTTCCGGCAAGGGGACGGGGAGAAACCCATAATGCGCAATGCGCTGGTACCAGTTTTGGCGGCACTGCTCGTGACCGCAGTGGGCCTGAGCGCGTGCGGGCGAAAAGGTCCGCTCGAGCGTCCGCCCAATGCCAAAACGGCTGACGGACAGACTGCGGATACGGGTCCTGGCGGTCCTCAACGCCCCTTTGTTCTCGACAGGCTGCTGCGCTAGTGGTGCTGGCCACACGGCGGCAAGATTTCCATGCATCAATTCGCCTATAAGGGCGGCGTCCTGCACGCCGAAGATGTGAGCTTGGACGCATTGGCGTCCGAGGTCGGTACGCCATTCTATTGCTATTCGACTGCGACACTGGAACGCCATTACAAGGTCTTCGCGGATGCGTTCTCAGGCGCCGATGTGTTGGTGTGCTATTCGATCAAGGCAAACTCGAACATTGCAGTCCTGCGTACGCTCGGGGAACTCGGATCGGGAATGGACGTGGTTTCGGAAGGCGAGTTGCGCCGAGCGCGCGCTGCCGGAGTGCCGCCGGAACGCATTGTTTTTTCCGGCGTCGGCAAAACCCGTGAAGAAATGGCTTATGCCCTGAATGAGGGCATCTATGCATTCAACGTCGAGTCGGAGCCAGAGCTGGCAGCTCTCAATGAGGTGGCGCACGGGTTGGGGGTAAAGGCTCGCGTCGCACTTCGCGTAAACCCGGACATCGATCCCAAAACTCACCGGAAAATCTCGACCGGCAAGGCTGAGGATAAATTCGGCGTGCCCTTTGATCGCGCGCGCGCGCTTTATAAGGAAGCCGCGGGGATGCAGGGCGTCGAGACATGCGGCATCCATATGCACATCGGCAGTCAGATCACTGACCTCAAGCCGTTTGGTGACGCCTTCACGCTGCTGCGTGCGCTTGCCGGACAACTAAAAGAAGACGGAATCAAACTCGAATTCATCAATTTCGGCGGTGGCCTTGGGGTGCCCTATCGCGGCAGCAATGATGTTCCGCCACATCCGGATGAATACGCCACAGTGGTCCTCGACGCGGCGGAGGAGTTGAACTGCAAATTGCTGTTCGAGCCGGGTCGGATGATTGCCGCCAACGCAGGTATTCTGGTAACCCGCGTCCTCTATGTGAAGGAGGGCGCGAACAAGACTTTCACAGTTGTGGACGCGGCCATGAACGACCTTATTCGCCCGACCCTTTACGAGGCCTATCACGACATCTGGCCCGTCAGGGAATCTCTGCGTGCCGAGCCGCCCCAAAAAACCGATGTGGTTGGACCGGTCTGTGAGACTGGCGATTATCTCGCTCTTGACCGTGACCTGCCGCCATTTGGGGAAGCCGACCTGATGGCCGTCATGACGGCTGGGGCCTATGGCGCCGTGCAATCCTCGACCTACAACACGCGGCTGCTGATACCGGAAGTTCTGGTGAAGGGCGGGCACTATGCTGTCGTCCGCCCGCGCCCGGACTATGACGAACTCATTGGCGGCGAAAAAATACCTGACTGGTTTTAACCCCGTTTTTTGGTGAGCATAGTATGAGCCGACTGCCCTCACTTCCGCCGAAAAGTCTGAATGCTGACCAGAAATCTCTTTTCGACGCGATTGCCGGTGACACACGCCGCATGAAAGGCAGGGAGCCTGGCGCCGCGCTGTCAGGTCCGTTCAATGCATTGCTCTATGCGCCGGTGATCGGCCATGCTGTTCAGGAGCTCGGCGCGAAGCTCAGATTCGAATCTTCACTCCCCGGGGCATTGCGCGAACTGGCTATTCTCATGGTAGCGCAGCACTGGCGCGCCAACTATGAATGGTATGCGCACGCACCGATTGCTGAAAGGGAAGGCTTGAGCGCCGATCTGATTGCTGCGATCAAGGATGGACATCTACCGGCAGATGCACCTGAAAACGTGCAGACGGTCTACAGGTTTGTGCATGAGCTCCTCAAAACCCGCCGCGTAGGCGATGAAACCTATGACATGGCGCGCAAGGCGATCGGCGAGACTGGCCTTGTCGAACTCATCTCTATCACCGGCTATTACGGGATTATTTCCGGTCTGCTCAACGCGTTCGAAGTGCCCGTTCCGGATGGTGCGGAGCTGCCATTCCCTGACTAGGAGCGTCATGAAACGGCGTAGCTCAATGCCGCGCCCGTGAGCGAAGCAACCAACAGCATCTTCCAGAGTGGCCAGTGCCTGCCAAATAGCAGGGCAGCGCTCAGAATCGAAAGCACGATGATCTTCCAGTCAAGCGTGGAGAAATCCGGTATCCACAAAGTCACCGGCCCGAACTTTTCGGCGGAAACCTGTGCGAAAAACACGTGTAGTGCGAACCAGACCGACAGATTCAGGATGACGCCGACGACGGCCGCCGTAATGGCGGCGAGTGCACCCTTGAGACGCGGCTGCGCGCCAATCCAGTCAATATAGGGGGCTCCCGCGAAAATCCACAGGAAGCAGGGTACGAAGGTTACCCATAGTGTCACCACGGCGCCGGCGAGGCCAAGGGCCAGCCCGCCATCCCGGAAGGCGGCGAGAAAGCCGACAAATTCGGTCACAAGGATCAGCGGTCCCGGCGTCGTTTCGGCCAGTCCCAGACCGTCCATCATTTCGCCAGCTGTGAGCCAACCGAACTGGTTGACCACGTCCTGTGCCATGTAGGCGAGGACAGCGTAGGCGCCACCAAAGGTCACGACCGCTAGCTTGGAGAAGAAAAAACCGATTTGCGGCAGGACACTGTCCGATGCGACGAGCCCAACCAGAATGAGCGGTACCCACCAGATCCCCAGCCAGACAATAATTGTTCGAAGCGTTTGCGTGAATGTATGCCCATGCCTGACCGGCTCTGCTACTTCGCCATCTGAAGCCGTTCCTCTAACGAATCCGAACAGCGCTGCGGCGATAACAATGAGCGGAAAGGGGAGGTTGAATAAGAACAGCCCAACGAACGCAAGCGCTGCAATTATCCAGTGCTCCATCGACTGCAGGGCGCGCCTGGAAACACGTAGAAGCGCTTCGACGACGATTACCAGGACCGCGGCCTTGATGCCCAGAAACAGTGCGTTGACGAACGGAACACTTCCGAGAAAGGCGTAGAGAGCTGCCAGCGCCAGAACCACGCCCGCGCCCGGCAGCACGAACAGAAGACCCGCCGCGAGCCCGCCTTTCAACCCGTGCAGTCGCCACCCGGAATACGTCGCGAGCTGCATGGCCTCCGGGCCCGGCAGAAGCATGCAGAATCCCAGCGCATTCAGAAACTGATTTTCGTTCAGCCATTTGTTTTCATCGACGATGACCCGGTGCATCAGGGCGATCTGCGCTGTCGGGCCGCCGAAGGAAAGAATGCCGATTTTCGCCCAGATGCGGACGGCCTCCGCAAATGTCGGCGATGAGGCAGCGCTGCTGTTTGCCGGTATTGTTACATGCGTCATCGGTTCAATTCGCGTTCAAAGCTGCGGGCCAGTTTTGGCCTTCGTCCGAAGCATCGCGTGCCCAGCGGTAGAACGCATCGTATAGCGTCATTCCCGCGTCAAGTTGCTCCAGATCATCGTCATACATCTGAGAAAGTCCCAATGATGCAGCGAGCAGCCCTGCGGCCTCGGGCGCCAGGTCGTGCTGGTTGGTATCCGCCCCACGCACGATATTGGCGAGTTGCAGCAGCGGCTCATTCTCCAGGGAAAATTCTTCGATCATGATATCGAACGTACAGCGCTCGTCGCGATGGCTCCAGAAAACATCTTCAACGTCGAACGGCGTCGCGCCGAATTTTTCTGCGACCATGCTGACTTGCGATGGCGCAACAAACAGGAATTGCGCGTTTCGATCGATGAACCGGCGGATCAACCACGGACAGGCAATGCGGTCTGTCTTCGGCCTTTGCCGCGTGACCCAAACGGTTTGTCCGGCCGCGTTACGCTCCGGTATTTTTTCCGCCGGGACGAGTATCTCGCCCGCATCGCGCCATGCGGAGTTTCCACCTTCAAGACTCTCAGCCCGGATACCATGGGCGCGAAGGACGGCAGCAGCGCCCTGGCTGAGCTTGAGGCCCTTCTGGCAGATGACCACAACCTCAAACTCCGAAAGCCTCGGAACAAGCGACGCGATGTCGGTATGGGGCCACCGGATCGATGTCGGTATGAGCCGAGAATCGACATCGAAATCCTCATAGATGCACACATCGACGAGCGTCGGCACACGTGGTGTGCCGATAAGGCGGGAAAGGTCAGGAACAGAGATTTGATCTGGCGGTGCCATTACGCATCCTCCCATAACAGGGTTTCACGGATGCGAAACTTGGGCCGACGCCTTACGGGGTGTTCGCGAACCCCATCGCGCATGCTCATGCCTTAAACCGCGCGGAGAGTCAAATGGCGGTTGTCTACCCCGTGTTCAATACCCGACCTGGGGGTTAATCTGCGCCCAACAAGAAGGATGGGTGGGAGCGAATTTCATGGAACTATCAATAAAAGGGCGCAATGCGCTGATTACCGGTGGCAGCTTGGGGATCGGGCGCGCCATCGCTAAAGCGTTTGTAGAGGCAGGCGCGAATGTAGCGATTGTTGCCAGGCGGCAGGATGCGCTGGACGATGCGAAGGCCGAAATCGGGACCGCTGGCGATGGCAAGGTCGTGACCATTTCCGCCGATATTGCCACGGCCAAGGGCTGTGCTGATGCGTTTACTCAAGCAGAACAAGCGCTTGGGAGCGTCGACGTGCTGGTAAACAATGCCGGATCATCGGCGCGCAGTCCTTTCCCGGACATTACAGACGAAGATTGGCAGGCCGATATCGATCTCAAGCTGTTTGCGGCGATCCGGCTTGGGCGTCTCGCGTTTCCGGAAATGAAGGCGCGCAAATGGGGCCGGATCATCAATGTCCTCAACACTGGCGCCAAGGCGCCTCCGGCGGAGGGCGCGCCGACTGCGGTTACGCGCGCTGCCGGAATGGCCCTGACGAAAGTGCTCGCGGGAGAAGGGGCCGCCGCAAACGTGCTCGTCAACTCGCTCCATGTGGGACGGATTGAATCCGATCAGTGGGTCAAACGCCACGCGGCGGAAAACAAGGGCCGGTCGCTCGAGGAGTTTTACGAAGAAATGGGCGCGACCCTGCCCATGGGGCGGGTCGGTACAGCACAGGAATTCGCCAATGCCGCCGTCTTCCTCGCGTCGGATGCAGGGTCTTACATAACGGGCACGGCGATCAATGTGGACGGCGGCCTGTCGCCGGTCGTTTGAGGCAAGGGGACGGTTCCATGCACATCGCCATTATCGGTTGCGGCGAAGTAGGCGGGGCGTATGCCCGTGCGCTTGAAGGCAAGGCCACACTCTCGCTTTGCGATATCGTGTCCGAGGGACGCCCAGGCGTGCTCTCGCAGGAACTCGGCCTGCCGTTGAACGCTGCACCGGGCAACTGGTTGCGGACATGTGATCTGGCGGTCGCCGCCGTGCCGGGCCGCGCGAGCGGTGAGGCGGCACACGCCACACTTCCGTTCCTCTCGCAGGGCAGCGTCTATGTGGATGTCTCGACTGGCGCGCCGGAAAGCTTGCGGCAATCATCGCAAGACTTCGATGGCTGGGGCCGCGCCTTCGTGGATGTGGCGATCATGGGCGCGATTGCACTCACCGGCGGCAAGACGCCGGTGCTCATTGCCGGAGAACAGGTAGAGCGCGCACAGGAGCTTTTCACTTTGATGGGAGCACCGGCGAAGATTTTGGAGGATGGCAAACCGGGCGAGGCTGTGGCGCTCAAACTGTTGCGCTCGGTGATTGTGAAGGGGCTCGAATGTCTTTCGATCGAAAGCCTGACGGCGGCTGAACATCTGGGCATCCGTAACCGGCTGTTCGACGCGCTGGGCGACATCGACAGCGGGCCGATTGCAGAGTTGATGGAAGCGCTGGTGACGACCCACATTGTGCATGCGGAACGGCGCATGCATGAAATGGAAGAGTCCACGGCACAACTGCGCGCGCTGGGTTTCGATGCGGCGGTTACCGGCGCGCTCGGTGCGCGCTACAAGGCGACACTCAAAACCCGCGAAACAGACCCGCCGCCGCCGGACGCCCATGAGACGCTGGATGCAGCACTGGCATGGCTCGACAGTACGGTACGCAACAGGTGATCCGGGAACCTGAAGCGGCCTGATTGTGTGCTACCGGGAGGGCTGAATCGACGCCAGCCCGCGTGCCTGCCACCGGGCGAGCATGTCCGGGGTCAGGCCGAGTCTCCCATAGTCCACCATGTAGTAGCCGCTCGAATGCACGGACACCGCATCGCGCGCGGCTTGATCGGCCAGCAGATCCTGGGCCATGACGCCGACACGTAAAGTATCTTCCCAGAGATAGCGGAAGCTGTAGAGCCTGATGCCGTTCTCGAGTGTCGTGACATGCGCGATGTCCCGCTTCAGCCGCGCGTCAGAGAACTGCTTGAGCAGATTGTTCACCCCGTCCTGAATCTGCTGCTGTTGCTGCTGCTGTCGCGTCTGGGGCGGCGGCGCCTGGCGTTGTGGCTGCTGTGCCGGCTGTTGTTGCGGCTGCTGGAATTGCTGCAGAATCTGGTTGGCGGCTTTCGCCTTTTTGCATTTGCCCTCGGACCAGCGCGGCTTGTTTGACGGGCACTCGCACTGACCGTTCTTGTTGGGCACGCGCCCGCCGGTGCAGTTCACTTGTTGCTGGAACTGTTGTTGCTGATTCTGCGGATTGCCGAACTGCTTGAGAATATCCGAGCCCTTTGGCTTTTTGCATTTGCCTTTGCGCCAGACAAGGTTGTTCGGACATGTGCAGCGGCCGGCGTTATCGAGAACCTGCCCACCGCCACAGACCTTCTTCGCGGTATTGTTGCTGAGGCTGCGTCCAGACGGTTTGCAGGCGACGTTCGGATTGCTTGCCTGAGAGTCGGGAAAGCCAAGATCAACGCAGCGATAATTCTTCATTTCCGAGAAGGCGACGCATTTTTTGCCGACTTTCGGAAGATCCCCGCAATGGCACCGGCCCGACGTGGTCAGGATCATTCTGGGGTCCGGGCATTTATTAGATTTCCGTGGCGCTATCTGGGCCTTTGTCGGATCGTTCGGCTTCACGCACCCCACCCCATTTGGCCCGTCAACGGTTCCTTTTGGACATATGCAGGAGCGGTTGGGATCGCCATACACAGGGACTGATCCGCCGAAACAGGGCGCACGGCACTTGCCGGTCTTCTTGTCTCTCTCGAGCGCATAACTGCAGATGCACTTGCCGCTTGAGTTTTTGATTTCGCCCTTCTGGCAGTTGTCCTGTGCACTCTTGATCTGCTGTTTCTGGACTCGCTCTTGCGCCGGATGGATTGTCCATCTGCCGCCCTCGACCTTGTAGCAGCGCCCATTGTTGAGCTTGGGATGGCTGGTGGGGCACTTGCATGTGTTTCCGGAGCGGATTTGTCCGGGCAGGCAGGCCACCGTCTGAGTCTGGAATAACGGTTGGCCGCCGCCGCCCTGTGTATTTGGTCTGCCCCCACCACCTTTTGGCTTGCTGATATTGCCCCGATTCCCGAACACGGGCGCCTGATTGGTCTGCACGCAATTGGTGCCGACCCGAAACGTGCCCGCAGGACAGACAATGCCGGCACCGCCGCGCGTTGTCTCGAATGCCGGGTCGTTTTCCTTGATGCAGTTGTTGCCGACGCGCACGCTGTCGCCGGGACAGTCATCGACGCCCGCATGGCAACGGTTGTTGTACCAATGCGGCCTCGACGAGGGGCACAGGCACAACTTACGCTTCTTGGAGTAATAACGCCCGCCGGTGCAGTTGCGCGTCAGGCGCGGCACGCAGGTCTTGCCGGTCCACACGGGAACGCCCGGTGGACACACGCATCTGCCGCCCTTGCGCAGGCGCCCGTCGGCGCAATATTGCGCGCTCGGCCGCGGTGCCACGGCGCGTCCCGGAGCGGAGGCGCTGATGACGGCGGAGCCGGCACAGGCCTGATCGTTGGCCGGATTGGCGTCGCCCGGACCGCCTTGCGTAAACATCGCGATCAGCAGCGGCAGGTCGATCTCGCCTGTCGCCTGCAATCCGGCCTGTTGCTGGAAGCGGCGAATGGCGGTGACGGTCTTGCGCCCCGCCTTGCCGTCGGGCCGCCCGACATTGAAGCCGAGCGTGTTGAGCTTCTGCTGCACGTCACGCACGCTGCTGCCTGTCGGTGCACCGTCCCAGGACACGCTGGCACAGCTGTTGACCGCGCCACCGGCGTTGCGTGGCAGGGTAAAGGTCAACGAGATGGTCGAAGATTGTCCGGGTGCGATATTGGCCGCCCCGTTGGTGCACACAGCCCCACCGCCCATGCCCTGGCAGGCCCAGGGTGTCGGGCCGGAAGCGGTAAGCCGCGCGCCGCGGGGCGCCAGTGAATTGGCGATGACAAGCCGGCCGTTGAATGGCTGCCCACCCGCGTTAGTGGCGACCACGGTGTAACTGCAGGGCGCGCCGCCCGCGCAACTGTTCTGGTTTGCGGTAACGGTGAGCGAGAGGTCAGCCGGGCTCGGAGGAGCAGGCGGTGTTGGCGCTTGCGTCACAACAGGCGGCGGCGGTGGTGTCTGAGTTTTCTGAACGGCAGTCGGTGGTTGCGGTGCCGCACTTCCAAGTCGTTTGACGTAGGCGCGTGCGAGGTCTGCGCGGAACCCTTTGGCGAAATTGGTGAGGAACGCTTCCCAGGCCTCAATGGTGCCGAGCTCCTTCGCGGCCTCGAACGCTTCTTTTTCAGAGACGCCGCCTCCGGAGCCCGACGCGGCCTGCGCCGTCTTCTTCGGCTTCAACGCTGCGGCGTATGAGCGGCAGGCGTCGATGAATTTCCTGATCTGCTCGTGGCCGGCCTTGAGTTCAAGGGAGGTGGCCCGGTAGCCCGGCACCAGATAGTCGAGGGTCTCCTGCTCCGTCAGCGCTTTCCACAGCGGATCGTCGGTCTTGACGGCGAGGTTGACACCGGTAATGCTCTCCTCGACCTGCGTGCCCTGCACGGTGCCGGAAACGAAGTGATTGAACCCGCCGCCTGTGAAGCGGAGATTGATGCTCGAGTTTTCCGGCAGCTTGCCGACGTCGGCACCGAGGGTCAGGCTGGCGGCGTTGACGCCGGAACCGCTGCGTGCTTCGCACACCCCGCTGACCTGGGCATTGTCAGTTTCAGGCACGTTAAGCCCGAGGCGCGCGGTCATCCGGCCCTTGTTATTGGGATCATTGCCTTCGGAGAAACTCCAGACCATCGCATCCTGAGCGACGGCCGGATGCGTGTGTGCGCATAGAAGCGCTGCCAGCACACAGACAATCGCACCAACAAACGCGTCTAAACCGGCACTGTACGCCATGCTTTTGAAATTACCCCCGGCACTTGTCTCGCAACCCCAAGAGTGTCGCAAAAACCTCGCGCAATCAACAAAATAGAAGGGCGACCCGGTGTGTAGCCGTTTCTGTATGCCGGTGGTCAGCCCAGCACTTTTTCAAACCAGTGATCTGGGTAGGGATCGTCGTTGAAGGCCGGGACCTCCCGGTATCCGTTCTTCCTGTAGAGCGCTCCGGCTTCAGTCAGGGACCTGTTGGTGTCGAGGCGTATGCATTTCTGGCCAAATCCCAGAGCCGCCTCCTCAAGCTCTTCAAGAAGCCGTTGTCCGATGCCGAGACCCCTTGCGCTCTCTGCGACCCACACCCGCTTGATCTCGCCAATCCCGGGACCGGCGCTCTTGAGCGCGCCACAACCCACCGGCTCTCCGGTCGCACGGGCAATGAGAAATACGCCCTTGGGCGGGGTAAAGTCGTGGGCATCGGCCGGTTGCGCGTTGGCAGGATTGTAGCCGCCGTCGAAGCGCGCGTTCAAAAGGTCAAAATACTGCTGCAGACACCATTGCGCGGTCGGGCTGTCTGCGGGCTCCGCCGCAATCATCACACTTGATGCTCGCAACAGCCGCTCGATACGTGCCATCGCCGAGAGCAGGTCTTCACGCCGCCGTTCATCGAGCGGTGCGAGAATTGACGTGGCGACGTCATCGGAGCGGCGGTCAATCTCATTCCACTCTTTCTGGCCTTTGGGTGTTAGGCTTGCATAACGCACCCGGGCATCGCCCGGCGTGGCAGTGGTCTTGATTAGGCCGTCCTTTTCCAGAGCCCGCAGAAGTCTGCTCATGTAGCCGGAGTCGAGCCCGAGCCTGATGCGCAATTCACGCACCTCGATCCCGTCCGTGCCGATTTCAAATAGTGCGCGGGATTCGCCAAAAGGTCGGCCCCGGCCCAGAAACCGGTCGTTGATAACGCCGATGCGCCGCGCCACCGTCCGGTTGAAGCGGCGGACCTGCTCAATGTCAGCGGTGGCACGTGATATCATTCTCTGACTTTAGTCAGATAAATATTCAAGCACAATAGCAAGGCGAGTCGCGGCGTCATCTCAAGATGTCAGCCCGAATATTGCTTGCAGTCGATGTGGTTCGGATTAAACCAGCGGGTGAAGAAAAACTCGAAGCCACTGAAACTGGCATTGATGCACTTCTGATAAGGCTTCACGCACTCAATCTTGTGCTTGTCGATGCTTTTGTGCTGTGCCACCAGCTTGTTGTAGCAGCGGGTATATTTCTGGCGGCAGCGGTTGAGTGCATGGCATTTCTGCCGTTCCGTCAACGGTTTGACCTGCACGATCAATGATTGCTGGCGTGCGTCCGTACGCATCACCTCGCTGCCTTGCCCAAACGCGGATGCCTGACTTGGCAGTGCAACCGCAAACAAACCCAAACCCAAAATCAAACCACCCATACGCGACATAACACGGCCCTCTTCGTGTCAAAAAACTATCAATTTCGGGGTGCTAACGCCCCAGCCCCCATAGGAGACTAGCGCAAAAGGACCATGCGCGCCTAGCGGGAATCGCCATAATTTCGGACTCGAATGCTGCAAAAGAAAAAACAGACATTCACCCAGTCGTGATGAAAACGGCCCACAAAACGGCGGAATTGCAGGCTTATGTGATGTGGAAACTGCTCGTAGAGAAGGGAATCAGTGTGGTAGCGTGGCGAAGATGACCAAGCCATCCCGTACAGAATTGGAGACAGCTCCCGATCCGCTGCAGAATGCGCCGCGCACGCTGGAACGCAAGGTGCGTGTGGCGCGCATTGTGATCATGTTCGAGCGTATCTGGCGGGCACTGCTGTGGCCGTTTGCTGTAGCAGGTGTTTTCCTTCTCGCCACGCTTGCCGAGGCTTGGAGCCTTGTGCCCACGATCGCCCACAAGGCCGGTGTTATTGCCTTTGCCTTGGCTTTTCTTGCCTCACTCGTGCCCTTGGCGCGTGTCCGGTGGCCGGGACGCGAGGAAGCGTTGCGGCGGCTGGAACAGGTTTCTGGCGTCAAGCATCGCCCTGCCACTTCCTTTGAAGATGAAATCTCTGAAGGCGCAAGCGACGAACAACGCGCCCTTTGGCAGTTGCACCGCCAGCGGATTGCAAGAATGCTCAACAGGCTCACGGCAGGCTGGCCTCATCCGCGCCTTGGTCGCGCTGATCCCTATGCGCTGCGTGCCGCTCTGCTGCTGCTTCTCGTCGTCGGATTCGTAGCTGCCGGTAACTCCTCTTTGCAGCGCATGGCCGCTGCTTTCAGTTTCGGCCCGCAGGTAACCCATTCGCCATTCCGGATTGATGCCTGGGTGACGCCGCCCATCTATACTGGGAAACCGCCGATTGTTCTCGCCGATGGTTCTGAGGAACAGGCCATCAAGCAGGTCACGGCCCCTGAAAAGAGTTTGCTGCTGGTCAGGATCAATGGCCATTCGGGTTCGCGCCCGGTGGTGCGCGCGCAGAGCAAGTCCGGCGAATTGAGCGAGACAATTGAACCGGCGAGCAACGAGGACGCGTTCGCCGAGTACAAGATCACGATTGAAAAACCCGTCGTTATTACTGTTGGCACCGCAGGCCTGGCGCGGGCCACGTGGCACTTTGACGTTATCGAGGACAAGCCACCACTCATCGGGCTGACGGATGAACCGGCGAGGACACCGCGCGGGGCGATCAGATTTGGCTACCGTGTCCAGGACGATTATGGCGTCGCTGCGGCTGAGGCGCGTTTTGCATTGGCGGACGCCAAGGTGGGTGTGACTGCGGACCAAGAGCAGGGTGCAGGCGACAAGGCTGTTGGCGGAACTGAAGCCAAGAAAACAAGAGAGGCCTTGCGGGCATTCGAGCCACCGCTTATTCCGCTGACACTTCCGCGCTCCAATGCCAAGGCCGCCGAAGCGCGCACGTTCAAGGATCTAACCTCTCACCCCTGGGCCGGTCTCAAGGTGGTGATGACGCTCGTCGCTCGCGACCACGCCGGCAAGGAAGGCAAGAGTGAGCCCTATGAGATGGTTCTGCCCGAGCGCAAGTTCACCAAACCGATGGCCCGGGCACTGATCGAGCAGCGCAAGAACCTCGTTCGAAAGCCGGACGAAAGAGAGCCGGTGGCGAAAGCGCTTTCCGCACTGGCGATTGCGCCGGAGCGGTTTCTCAAGGACAAGGTGCTCTATCTCGGGTTGCGATCCTCATATTGGCGGTTGCGCCATGACAAGACCGCCGATGGCTTGAAAAGCGTGGCCGCGCAACTTTGGGACCTTGCCCTGCGCGTTGAGGATGGTGATCTGCCGAAGGCGGAAGCTGATCTGAAAACCGCGCAGGATGAGCTGCGCCGGGCGCTGGAAAATGGGGCATCTGAGGAAGAAATTGCCCGCCTGATGGACAAGTTGCGATCCGCACTCAATCGTTTCCTCCAGGCGATGGCCGAGAAGGCGCGCCAGAATGGTGATCTGGCGAAGATGCCGGAGGGCCTTGGACCCCAGCAGATGCTTAGCAGCAAAGACCTTGAACAGATGCTGCGTGATATCGAGAATCTGGCCAAGACCGGATCGAAGGAAATGGCGCAGAGGATGCTGGAGCAGCTCTCAAACATGATGCAGCGTCTGCAGATGGGGCAGGCCAATCCGAATTCGCAGAGCCAGCAGATGATGAACATGGTGCAGGGACTCGGCGAAGTCATCCAGCGCCAGCAAAAGCTGCTCGATGAGACTTTCAAAAGGCAGCGGAAGAGCGAAGGCGAGGGTCAGGAAAGCCGCCGTGATCGTCAGGCTCAGCGTGATCGCGGCTTTGGTCAGGAATTTGGCCAGCAGGGGCGTCAGGGACAACGCGGCGAAGGCCAGCAAGGGCGTCAGGGCCGCGGTGGTGAAGGACAGCAGGGACGTCAGGGGCGTGGCGAAGGTCAGGGCGAGGGACAGCAACAAGGCCGCGGCCAGGGGAGCGGCGACAAGCGGTATGGCGCACTGTCCAACAAGCAGGGTGGCATTCGGGGCCGACTGGACGGGTTGCTGGAACAGCTCAGGGCGCTGGGTGCGCGTCCTCCCGATCAGCTTGATGGTGCCGGTCGGGCGATGCGCGAATCCGAAAAGGCTCTCGATGGCGAGAATTTGGGGCGTGCCGTTCAACAGCAGACGCTCGCGCTCGACCGGCTGAGGCAGGGCACACGGTCGATGGCCGAGCAGATCCTGCAAAGTCTGGCCTCGCGCATGGGGCAGGGCGGACAGCGCAACAAGGACCCGCTGGGCCGGCCAGAACGCACCCAAGGCCCCGACCTTGGCACATCCGTCAAGGTTCCGGACCAGATTGATATTCAACGTGCGCGCGAAATCCTCGAAGAGCTGCGCCGCCGCCTCGGCGAACCTTCCCGGCCGATGCTCGAACTCGACTATCTCGAGCGGCTCATAAAACAATTCTGAGGTTGATCGACTTTTTGCAAGACCGGCGCGTTTCGACGCTTATGCCGCCGTTGCTGACGTGTTCAGCACCGCGTCTACCTCTTCACGGATTTGCGCGAGCGTAAACGGCTTCTGCACAATGCCGCGGATCAGGCTTTCCAAGCCATAGGCACGGTCGCGGTGCTCCGCGTAGCCGGTCATCAGCAGGATGGGCAACTCAGGCTTGTCCCGCCCGACCTGCAGGGCGAGTGCGACACCGTCGATCACAGGCATTCGGATGTCGGACAGGAGCAAGTCGAATTCCTCAAGCGGCGACATCAGCTTCTCAAGAGCTTCTCCCCCGTCATGAACCGGCACAACATCATGCCCGTCCATTTCAAGCGCACGCCGCACAAAATCGCACACCGCAATGTCGTCTTCCGCCAGGAGAATGCGCGCCATGGTGCCCTCAGCTCCATGCAGCGAGCCTTGTTTGCAGGCCCCAATTGAAGATTTCACACGATTCGGCCGATGTATGGCAACTCCCGAGATCGTCAAATGCCGCTCCAGCTCCAAACTAACACACAGAATTGCTGGTTTTCGACGGCGCCATCGGCTCGATGCGGCCCTTCAACCCTCTCGACAATAAGAAGCTGACGGCTCAGCGAACTTTGGCAAACCTGACCAATACATCGCGTATCGACTTTGGCGGCGTTGGGATATGCGCTGAGAATGCGGTTCGCTGATTGGCAGGGAGCAGTTCGGAACGGACGTCTGCCGCCCATTGATAGACTTCGACCTTTTCCTTTGTCCGCAATCCGAAAACAATGGTGGGAACTTTAAGCGGCTCGGACGTCACATTGATAATCTCGCCATGAACCTCGAGCACCTGTCGCCCGGCGCTCGTCTCCCAGGAATACTGAACCTTGTCGAACTCGAGACCACGGACATTTACGGGCAATCCCATGCGTTCATAGGCGGCTGCCGCGCCTGGAAATGCGCGCACGACGTCGACACGTTGGAAGTAGACGTATGCACCGAGGCCTGCCACAAGCAGAACAAGCGCCGCCCAGCCGGCCGGTACCGGCCCGAACATGTCTACGCTTCGTCTCTTCGCTTTTCCAATAACGATCGGAGGGCTCTCGGCCACCTCTGCGGGGAGATTGGCATCTGCGTCGGTTTCCGCACTTTCCGTCGCAGATTCATCCATAGCCGCTGTGAACGCTTCTTCCATCGCGGTTTCACTGAATGCGTCGGCTTCGGCCGCAAGCCCTTCGGTGGTTTGTTCCGCGGCCTTGCCTTCGTCAAGTTCGCTCCCAGATTCAGCGTTTGATCCGGCATCAGTCCCAACGTCAGGGGTCGCCTCGTTCCCCGAGTCGTCCTTGAAGACAATCTCCTCATCATCGAAAGTGGGGAGAGAAACATCTTGTTTGGGTTGATTTTCGGGTGTTGCCTGCCAGACATGTTCGCAGGAGGAGCAGCGCACCTTGCGGCCTTCCGGGGGAATTTCCGCCGGAATCTCGTAACGGGTCTCGCAATTTGGACATTCGAGAATCATAAGGTATCCGTTCGAGTGGTGCCGGTGCGGAAAATGTCCACAACGCACAGCCCTTGAATAGCCTGAAATGCGTTGATACGGCAGATTGTGTCCAGCATAAAGACCTAACGTTTAACACCGTTTCGGACCGGGACAGCTTTTGTGATTCGCTTTGAGAACATTGGACTGCGGTATGGGCTCGGACCTGAAGTTCTTCGGGACATCAGTTTTCATCTCGTGCCGGGCTCATTTCACTTTCTTACCGGACCGTCTGGCGCTGGCAAGACGTCGCTCCTGCGCCTGCTGTTCATGTCGATAAGCCCGACCCGTGGGCGTATCCACCTGTTCGGCGAAGATTGTGCCGACCTGCAGCCTTCGAAACGCTCGGATTTGCGTCGGCGCATCGGCATTGTGTTTCAGGACTTCCGGCTGCTGGACCACCTCACGGCCTGGGAGAATGTAGCGCTTCCGCTGCGGGTGTTCGGCAAGAGCCAGGACTCATATCGTGACGATGTGACCGACCTTCTGAAGTGGGTTGGGCTCGGGGACCGCATGACGGCCTATCCGGAGGTGCTTTCCGGTGGTGAAAAACAGCGCGTGGCCATCGCCCGCGCTGTGATTGGAAAACCGGAACTTCTTCTCGCGGATGAGCCGACCGGTAACGTTGACCCGAACATGGCGAACAGGTTGCTTCGCCTTTTCATCGAATTGAACCGGCTCGGGACTTCAGTCATCATCGCGACCCACGATTTTCAACTCATGGAACAATGCGATGCCCCTCGGCTGGTAATCAAGGAAGGTCACCTTGAAATACGATAGCCTCGACAAGGTCACATCCCGCTGGTCAGAGCTTGTGAAACGCAGCGCCTGGGTGGCTGTTGTTCGCGGACTCTTGGGCCGCGGCGGAAATGGCGGCTTGGCGCCAATCGTCCAGCCGGCGTCCGTCGCTGGCCGCGCGCTGACGGTCGTGATTGCAATCATGTGCTTTCTTGCATGTTTGACAGCCGGCGCGGTCTACATGGTCAACGAGTCTGCAAATGACTGGTTTTCCGACATTGCCAGCGAAATTACGATTCAGGTAAGCCCGGAAGACGAGGCCGAGATTGAGAAAAAGGTGACGCTTGTTTCGTTGTTTCTGGCCAAACAACCGGGAATTCTCAAGGTAACCCCGCTCAGCTTTGAAGACTCCGCCGCATTGCTCGAGCCCTGGCTCGGAGCCTCAAATGAACTCACCTCTTTGCCCGTGCCGCGGCTCATCGCCGTCGAGATCAGCCGCTCCGACCCGCCGGACCTGCCAGGCGTACGCCAGGCGCTGGAGGGCAATTTCAAGGGCGTCACACTTGACGACCATCGGCGCTGGCAATCTGAATTGCGCACGGTCATTCGATCGCTTTTCCTTGGCGGTGTCTCGGTCCTTTGCCTTGTCGCGGCAGCCACCGTGGCCAGCATCGTCTCCGCGACCAAGAGCGCAATGGCATCGAACAGGGAAATCATCGAGGTCTTGCACTTTGTGGGCGCGCAGGAAAAGTTCATCGCTCATGAGTTTGAAAAACACTTCCTCAATATCGGTATCCGTGCGGGTCTCGTGGGTGCGCTTGGTGCGACGGTCCTGTTTCTGATGTTGCCGGTTGTGATGCGCCTTTTGGGCAGTGGTGGCCTTGCGGCGGAAGAGTTCAGACAGCTTGTCGGATCGGCGGTGCTGGCGTGGCCCGGCTATCTTTTCTTTGGAGCGGTCGTGGTGGTGGTTGCGAGCCTGTGCATGATCACATCCCGTTACGGTGTCTACCGCATCCTGAAGTCATACGGATGAGGTGAACGGAATTTCACTGAACATTCGATCCTCTCACCCGGTATGCTAATGAAGGGGATGTCAATTCGGCAGTTTTGCGATGAATTGGCCAGAAGTGTAGAAATCCGGAATCAAACATGGCTGCATTCATCCGAACAATCAGATTTGTTGTGATGGGCGTTTTTCTGGCCTGCGTATTGTTGGTTGCGGGATTTTTCCTGTTTGCGGCCGCAATTGAGCGCAATTCGGGTGTTCCTCAAGCCGCGCATGGCATCGTCGCACTCACCGGGGGGAAGGACCGTATCGGCGAAGCTGTTAAACTTCTTGCCAAAGGTCAGGCCCAACGACTTCTGATCACGGGCGTGAATCCTTCCACCAAGGCAAGTGAGCTGAAAGGCATGGTTCCGGGGGGTGATGAATTTTTCCCCTGCTGTGTGGATCTGGATCACGCTGCGCTCGACACGAGCGGCAATGCCACAGAAACCCGGGATTGGGCCGCAAAACATGGCTTCAATTCACTGATCGTAGTTACGAGCGCATACCACATGCCGCGAACGCTCGTTGAATTCTCCCGGGTGATGCCCGACGTGCATCTGGTTCCTCATGCAGTGATCTCACGCAATTTCCATATCGAGAACTGGTGGGCTCACGCAGGAACCGTGCGGATCCTGATCAGTGAATATGTGAAATATTTGGGTGCACTCACCCGATACGCAGGGGCAAGGCTTGCCGGCGGCGGGGGACAGCCCGGCTCGGCGCAATCCTCTGCCAAGAGCAACTGATGCCTTACCGGCACGTTCGAGGATAGGAATCTCATGGTTCGTGCGGTCGTTTACGTGGTCGCATTCTACGTCGTGAGTGCGATGTTCCTTGTGCTGGGTAGTTGGCTCCTGCTTGGTCCCCGTTCCTGGGCGATGGCAGGATTGAGCGCCCATGGCAGCACTTGCCTGTGGTTGTTGAAAAAAATCGTCGGCACAGGTCTTGAGGTTCGGGGCCATGAGAATCTGCCCGAAGGCCCCGTCCTGGTTGCATCGAAGCATCAATCTGCGTGGGATACCTTCGCGCTCGTCCCGCTGCTGCATGATCCTGCAATCATCATGAAGCGCGAATTGCTGTGGATTCCCTTCTATGGCTGGTTTTCGGCGAAGTTCGGCATGATTTTTGTGCGCCGCTCCGCCGGTGCCATGGCGCTGAGACATATGGCGCAGGATGCAATAAACCGCGCCGCGAAAGGCCGGCATATCCTGATTTTCCCGGAAGGAACACGCCGCGAACCCGGTGCACCACCGGACTATAAGCCCGGTGCGCTCTTTCTTTATGACCGGCTGGATTTGTCGTGCTGCCCGGTCGCGCTCAACTCCGGCCTTTACTGGCCACGCCGGAGCTTGAATCGTTTCCCTGGCAAGATCATCGTGGAATTTCTTGAGCCAATTCCCCCGAGCCTGCCGCGCAAGGAGTTTGCCCGCCAACTCGAGGCGGCGATCGAGACCGCGTCCGATGCCCTGATCGTTGAGGCCGCGGCCGCACCGAACCCACCGCCCATTCCAAAGGAAGCCGCCGACCGCCTGGGTATAATGAAGTCCAGCCGACACGTTGGCGAAGACTAAAGGAAACCAACAGACTTCCGGGTCGATCACCGGTGAGAGTGGATCGGGCACGCCGATTTTCGCATTGGGGTTCTTGCTTGACCCGGTCGGTCCCGCAAATGCTCGCATCAATCTGTGTTCTTGAGCCGCTCTAGTGAGCGGGATGGTCTGCTAACCAATTCTAAAGCATACGACTGCAAAAGAGAACATAATACGAACATTCTGTTGACCGGTTGCCACACAGCCCATACATTCAAGGGGTATTTAACCCCCGACCCTGATTTATAGATGAGCAAAGCGTTCAAAGTTGAGTGCCCGATTTCTCAGGAAATCTGGGATATGAAGTACCGCTTTAAGAAGAGTGACGGTACGCCTCACGATGCAACGCTGCCTGACACCTTTGCGCGGGTTGCCGATGCGATTGCGCAAGCAGAGCCGCGTCCAGAGCGGGCGCATTGGGCCAAACGCTTCGAAAAAGCTCTGTCTGACTATGCTTTCCTTCCGGCAGGCCGCATCCTCGCTGGCGCAGGTACGAGCCGGAATGTCACTCTGTTCAACTGCTTCGTCATGGGGCTGATCGAGGACAATCTCGGTTCCATTTTTGAAAACGTCAAGGAAGCCGCGCTCACCATGCAGCAGGGCGGGGGTATCGGTCACGACTTCTCAAGCCTGCGCCCGAAGGGTGCGCTCGTCGCTAGCATTGGCGCAGAGGCATCAGGCCCTGTGAGCTTTATGGACGTATGGGACGCCATGTGCCGCACGATCATGTCGGCCGGAACCCGGCGCGGCGCAATGATGGGCACCATGCGGTGCGACCATCCCGACATTGAAGACTTCATTTCGGCCAAAGCCGATGCGAAACGCCTGCGCATGTTCAACCTGTCGGTGCTCGTCACCGATGCCTTCATGAAAGCAGTCAAAGCTGATACTGGCTGGGAGCTCACCTTCGGGGACAAGGTCTACAAGACAGTCGACGCGCGCGAGCTGTGGAACAAGATTTTGCGCGGTGCCTATGATTTTGCGGAACCGGGCGTCATCTTCATTGACCGCATCAACGCACTTAATCCGCTGAACTATTGCGAAACCATCTACGCGACAAATCCCTGCGGCGAGCAGCCCCTGCCACCCCATGGCGCGTGCCTGCTCGGCTCCATCAATCTGGCGCGGCTGGTGCGAGATCCGTTTACTGATGATGCAACCCTCGATGAGAAGCGGCTTGCAGAACTGGTTCCAACCGCCGTCCGGTTCCTCGACAACACCATCGACGTTTCCAATTTTCCACTTGAAGCGCAAAGGTTGGAGGCGCAGGCGAAGCGGCGGGTTGGGCTTGGCGTCACGGGGCTCGCGGACGCGCTCATTATGTGCGGGCTGCGTTATGGCTCAAAAAAAGCGGCTAAACATGCACGGCGCTGGATGGCGCTCATTGAACGTTCCGCCTATCTCGCAAGTGCTGAGTTGGCTGCGGAAAAGGGCACGTTCCCGTTGTATGATGAGCAGGAATATCTTGGATCGCCCCACATCGGGCGGTTGGACAAGGACGTGCGCAAAACCATCTCCGCACTGGGCTTGCGCAACGGTCTTCTGACGTCCATCGCGCCAACAGGCACCATCTCGCTTCTTGCAGGAAATGTCTCAAGCGGTGTCGAACCGGTGTTCGATTTCAAATACACCCGCAGAGTGCTTGCCAAGGATGGTACACATATCGAAGAGCATGTAGAGGACTATGCTCACCGGCTTTACCGGCACATGTTCGGCGACGATGCGTCTCTGACGGACGCATTCGTCACGACCAACGACCTAGCGCCAGACGATCATTTGCGTATGCAGGCGGCTCTTCAGGAGCATGTGGACAGTGCCATTTCCAAGACAGTGAATTGTCCTGAGAACATGCCCTTCGAAAAATTCCGTCCGCTTTATGAGCATGCCTATGAAATGGGGCTGAAGGGGTGTACCGCCTACCGGCCCAATCCGGTGACCGGGTCGGTGCTCTCGATTGATTCACCGCGACAGGACGTGCCCAAAGAAAAGGGCAGAGAGCGACAGGAAAGTCTGCCGCTTGCGGCGGCTGAAGCACCGGTATTTGCACCTCCAGCGCTTACCGATGAAGTCTCGGCAAAGACCGGCGAGATCGTCTACATGTCCGAGCCGCTGGAGCGCGCCGAGACGCTGCCTGGCTTCACCTACAAGCTCAAATGGCCGGACTCCGACCACGCCATCTATGTCACTCTCAATGACATCATTCAGGATGGCCGCCGCCGCCCCTTCGAGATTTTCATCAATTCGAAGAACCTCGAACATTATGCCTGGACGGTGGCGCTTACACGCATGATCTCCGCCGTGTTTCGTCGTGGCGGCGATGTCTCTTTCGTGGTGGAAGAACTCAAGGCTGTGTTTGACCCGCGTGGCGGGCAATGGATGGAAGGCCGCTATGTGCCGAGCCTGCTCGCGGCCATAGGCGGCATCATCGAACGGCATATGATCGATATCGGATTTATCGCACCGGCTGAACGCATTGTGCCCGAAGGCGAGGATGCCGATGTTGCCCAGGCGAACCCTCAAGCGCATCGTCTTAAGGACGTGCGCTACTGTCCAAAGTGTAACCAGCCGGCCCTGGTGTTCCAGGAAGGCTGTCACACCTGCCGCTCCTGCGGCTTTTCCAAGTGCAGCTAAACCGATAGTACTGGCTCCCGCAGGCAAGGCGCGAGGGCCGCAATCATGAAAACCGATATTGCCATCATCGGCGGCGGAATTATTGGCAGTGCTGCAGCTTATTTTCTTGCGGCTGAGGGCGGGGTCGGCGATGTGACCGTGATCGAGGCGGACCCGACTTATGCGCGGGCATCCACGCCTGCGGGCGCTGGGGGTGTGCGGCGTCTGATGTCCCGGCCTGAGAATATCCGCATGTCGAAATTCAGCCTCGATTTCTACGCCGATTTTTCGGACGCGATGGCTACCGATGACGATCCGGCGGACATCGCATTTCGCAGGCAGGGCTATCTTTTCCTGACCAATTCCAAAGGCGCTGAGGCCTTGACGACGAATTTCGAAACGCAATTGGCGGAGGGAGTGCCTGCTGTTCTGCTCGACGTCGATGCGTTGCGCGCACGCTTTCCCTCAATTGGTACTGACGATGTCGCATTGGCCTGCCATTCGCCTGAAGACGGCTGGATTGATCCACATGCGGCGTTGGTGGGCTTCCGGAAAAAAGCACAAAGCCTCGGGGTCAAATTCGTAAAGGACCGGGTCGTCGCGCTTGAAACCTCCCCTAGCGCAGTAACTGGCATTCAACTGGAATCAGGCGCCAAACTCGAAGCTGACCGCTACATCAATGCAGCGGGTGCGTGGGTTGGCGAGATCGCCGCAATGACCGGAGCCAAGTTACCCGTCGTTCCGATGTGCCGGGTTCAACATTTCTGGCGGTGCGCGCATGAAATGGAGCCGCTGCCGCTCGTCAAGGATGACAGTGGTTCGTTCTTTCGGCCCGAGGGCGAAGGCTTTGCCGGCGGCAGGCCGAGTTGGGACATCGAGCCGGGGTTCAACTGGGACGTGGATCGCGGATATTTTGCGACTTATTTCGAAGACACCGTCTGGCCGCTTCTCGCCAACATGGTTCCGAAATTCGAAACCATCAAGCTGGAACGAACATGGGCTGGGCACTATGCGCAGAACCTTCTGGACGGAAATATGATCATCGGCCGCTATTCAAAAGGGCACGACAATCTGCTGACGGCATGCGGGTTTTCCGGCCACGGCATCATGCATGCGCCCGCTGTCGGGCGCGCTCTGTCCGAGCTTGCGGTCCACAATGAGTATCGAACGATCGACCTGACGCGAATGGAGTTCGACCGCGTCCTGAACAATCAGCCTTACGCCGAAATCGGCATCAAGTAACAGGCTGGAAACACGACCGCCAAGCACTTGAAGCGACGCCCCCATCACGAGCGGTGATCGGAGTATTTCTGTTCCGCCTGATAATAGTCCTCAAAGCCCACTATCCGCCGCAGCTCCTCGAACTCAAGCAGTAATTCGTCGGGAAGTTTCTGCTGCTGGAACCCGCGAAGTGCTTCCGCCATCGCCTTCATGGCAGCGGACATCAGGGTGAGGGGATAGATTGCGAGGTTGAAGCCCAGCTCATGCAGTTCTTCGCTCGAAAGGAGCGGCGTCGCTCCACCCTCAACCATGTTGGCCATGTGGATGCCTGGGGCCTCCTTGTTGATCCGTGCCATCTCGTCTGCGTTCTGCGGCGCCTCGACAAAAAGGATGTCTGCACCAATATCGGAAAATGCCTTCGCCCGGTCGATCGCTTCATCGAGCCCCTGGCCATGGCGTGCATCGGTGCGCGCGAGAATCATGATGTCAGAGCCGGCATCGCGTGCATCAACTGCCGCCTTGATGCGGTTGAAGGCTTCCTCGCGTTCGACAACGAGCTTTCCCTTGGTATGGCCGCAGCGTTTGGGAGCGAGTTGATCCTCGATCATGACGGCACCGAATCCGGCACGCGCATACATCTCCACCGTACGCCTCACATTCAGCGCGTTGCCGTAACCGGTATCGCCATCGCCGATCACCGGGATTGGCGTCGCCGCGCAGATGTTACGGCCCTGGTCGAGCATCTCGCCAAAAGAGATGAGGCCAGTGTCAGGGGCGCCAATGCGGGCAGCAGAAACCGCGAACCCCGACATGAAGCTGAATTCGAATCCAGCGTCGCCGATCATCTTGGCGCTCAGTGCATCCCAGCAGCAGGGTATCGTGTAGCATCTGTCTTCAGAGAGAAGAGCGCGCAGCTTCGCAGCTTGTGAGGTCATTATGTACTCCTTGCTTCGGATGCCGGGGGTTTGAAGGGAAACTATCCTGATTGGAAGTTCGTGGCCAGTGAACCGACAAATGGCACGTCGTCAGGCTGCCGGTACTTGTCCGAACGGAACGACCTTGTTCTCAATATCGTGTCCGATGTCAGCGCGTCCGAGATACGGGATTCCCGAAATGCCGCACCAATGCTCAACCAATTGTTCCTCTGTCTGGCCAAAGTCGCGGTCATTCTCCGGGATGTCACTACACCGCCCCAGCATGATCCCGGCCACTTTTCTGATGCCCGGATTGCTGGTGATATGAAACAGATAGCGGTCGATCCGGTACATATATTCGGAAATCTCCTCCAGCATGAGAATGTGCCCGGTGAGATCGGGTTGCAGTGGCGTCCCGAGAATATGGCTCAGGATTGAAACGTTGAATGCGGCCGTCTTGCCGCCTGGTGAAACCGCGGGTTCCAACGCGGTCGTGTCGCAGTCTATCAGGTAGCGAAGCGCTCTTTCCACGGCCATCCCGCCGTCTGTCCTCGAAATGTCTGCGGGCATGGGACCGTGGGCGGTATGCGCGAAGCCTTGCGAATAAAGGGCTGCGAGGATTGCCCCGACATCGCTATAGCCAAGGTAGGTCTTGTTGCGCGCGCCTTCGGAAAGTTTCGGCAGTATCTCGTCGACAATCCGGCACGAGCCGTACCCTCCACGGGCAAACCAGACCGCGTCATAACTCTCATCGTTGGCCAGCTCGACGAATGCGGCACAGCGGGTTGCATCGTCCCCGGCAAAATGCCCTGACAAAAGGAAGCATTGCGGATGAAAATGGATCTCAGGCCTTGCGCCAACATCCAGCGAAGCGGCAATATCCGCCACCTGCTCGGCAATTGCCGGCTCAATCGGTGACCCGGGCGCCATCACACCTATCTTGAAGACACTGTCGTTCATTCAGATTCCAGTACGGCCAACGTCATAACAGAACTCTATTAGCCGATGCGTGAAGACAAGCACTATTTCTTTTGTGGCATTGGCGGCAGCGGAATGCTGCCCCTGGCGACACTCATGTATGACCTTGGCCACACCGTCGCTGGATCCGACCGTGCCCTCGACCAGGGCCGGACGACGCAGAAGTTTCAATCCTTGAGAGATAAAGGAATCCGTCTGTTTCCCCAGGATGGCAGCGGCATCTCCCGGGCAAACCAGATCCTGGTTGCATCTGCTGCAGTTGAGGAAGGTGTACCGGATGTTGTTGCTGCGCAGAAAGCAGGCGCGGAACGTATCACCCGAGCAGGATTGCTCGCCGATCTGTTTAACGCGGCGCCGGAGGCGATTGCCGTAGGCGGCACCAGCGGCAAGTCGACGACAACGGGCATGCTGGGGTGGATTCTGCACCGCGCCGGCAGGGCGCCGACGATATTCAATGGCGCGGTGATGAAAAACTTTGTTTCGCCCGATAATCCGTTCGCGAGTGCCGTTGCGGGCGGGCCCGATCTGTTTGTGAGTGAAGTAGACGAAAGCGATGGTTCCATCGCGCTGTTCAAGCCGCGCATCGCTGTCCTGAACAACATTGCTTTTGACCACAAACCACTGGCGGAACTTCGGGCACTCTTCCACGACTTCGCGAATGGGGCCGAAATCGCCATCATCAATATCGACAATGATGAAACCGCGGCCATCGCGCGGGAGATCCCGTCCGACAAGGTGGTGACGTTCGGCATCGGCGACGCCCGCGCGGATTTGAGCGCGGACAATCTGGTGCCCGAACCAGAGGGCATGTTGTTTGAGGTCACTGAGAAGGCAAGCGGTTCGGTTGTTCCAGTGACGCTTCGCGTGCCCGGCGGGCACAATGTTGAGAATGCACTTGCAGCGCTCGCTGCCGCACGTGCAACCGGACTTTCGCTTGAGAGTGCTGTTGAATGTCTGAAGCAGTTCATGGGTATCAAGAGGCGTCTCGATGTGGTCGGCACATCAAATGGGGTGACCGTCATTGACGATTTCGCCCACAACCCGGACAAAATTACTGCGACATTGGCGACCCTGCACGAATTCACCGGTCGGCTTCTGATCATGTTTCAGCCGCACGGTTTTGGGCCGCTGCGCCTGATGGAGCAGGCGTTCGTCGACTGTTTTACCCGTGGCCTTCAAAGCCAGGACGTCCTGACCATGCCTGAGCCCGTCTATTTTGGCGGCACAGTGGAGCGCACGGTATCGAGCGCAGACATCATCAAGCAAATCTGTGTTGCCGGATGTGAGGCCTACGCCTTTGCCGATCGAGCGGCGTGTGGCGACAAGCTGATTGAACTGGCCCGCAAGGGAGACAGGATCGTCATCATGGGTGCGCGAGATGATACCCTGTCGCAATTCGCCAGCGAACTGCTCGACAAAATTTCGAAGTGATTCGCTATAGAGTTGCTTGCGCAACAGACCGGAGGTGGCGATCTGCTCGTAGCCAAGGCACGCGTAAAACGCGTGCGCGTCGGCCCGTTCGACTCTTGAATAAAGCGCGATGGAGGACAAATCTCGTGTTCGCGCCCACCCCTCAGCCGCGGTCATCAGCGCACGTCCAATTCCCGCACGTCTGGCTGTCTGCGCGATGGCCATCGACTGCACGATTGCTTCAGGCGGTTTCTCCAGAGCAGGGCATGCAAATGCATGCAGAAACCCCTCCAAGCGTTGATTTTGCTGGGCTATAAGCAGCAAATGTCCATCGGCAGCGGATACAGCATCAAACCGGCGCAGAAGCTCTGCAGCGGCCATATCGTAGCCAAGCTGGCAGGAGATCCAAAACCGCGTGTAGATCACCTGGCATCATTTCCCGGCAGCTCACAGGCATTTTGCTCATGCGTTTTCTCCCGCGCCGGCAGTACGTGCGCTCGCATGCTTCTGTCCACAATTTTTGACAGCGGCAGATAAATGTTCTATATTTGTTCTTGTTCGCGGGTCAAGTGCCACATTTCCGCTTGAAAAAGTGTTTATCGACCCCATTTGAAGAGAACGGAAACGCGAATTAGCACAATGATGATGATGACCAGCGAAACGATCACAGCAAGACCCGGCGCCATGCCGGTCCCGGCCAATGAGCCGGCGCTTGTGTGCCGCGAAGAGCAGATCACGCAGCCGTTCCACTATTGGCGGGGTGCATCTGGCGAACGCTATCTCCACACGGTCTTTTCGCTCGTCAATTGTCCGCTGGTGCCGAAGGTCAATTATATTCTGGTTCAGCGTGCTGCAGATGGAACGCGTCGTCCACTTTATATCGGCAGGACAGTTTCCAATGCAGACAGTCTGAACCTTGCGCATTTGCGCCACAAGGCTGCGAGTCTGGCTGCCAATGAAATTCACATACACTTTCTGTCGGAAACCGAACGTGCCCGCGCTGGCGTTGAGGCGGACCTCGCGGTTCGGCAGCTTGGCCGCACGGTGATGACGCGCGAATGCTCTGCGGCCAATGACAGCACGGAAGCTGTCTGCGCCTGACACGCGCCGTTTTTCATCTGATCTTTATTGAATACGCCTGTGAGGGTTGATTGCGCGCGGCACGCTTTCGCTGACGCCGTATGTGTGGGATTTCCCGATGCAGGCAGACAGGCTGTACTAACCAATCGACGTCATCAGCGCGGTTAGTGTGGGTTCGCGAAGACCCATCTCGCGAAGATGGCTGAGTGTGTTAGCAACATATTCGACATTGTCGCCTGATGCGCCTCGGCCGTAACGCACAATTTCCGCCTGTTTGTTCACCGGTAGCCTGCCGGCATATTGTGGGTGCTCACGGTCCACGACAAAACACACCGCCCTAACCTTGCGCCGAAGTGGCGCAAGCAACTCAATCTGGCGGTGCGTCTCCCGGTATACATTCGTCACCTGCTCCCGGTCGCGCAAATAGTCGAGTGTTTTATCCGCTGCTGACGCTTCAACACGGAATGCGATGCCTCGGCACGATCCTCCTGCGTCCAGCCCAAGCACGAGACCCGGCCGACGCTCGGTACCCCGGTGGACTACGGAATAGACGCACAATGAACGATGCGCACCGCGCAACAATGCGGGCTGGCACTCGATGTGATCGAAGCCCGGACGCCACATCAGCGACCCGTAACCGAACACCCAGAGGTCGCTCACAATTCCTCTCCGCTCTCTCGCATTTCCAAGCGCCTAGGGTGCGTATGCACCGGCAATTTGGCAACCGGGGAATGATGCTGGAAAAAGACCTAATCCTCGCTGGAAGAGGTGGGGCGTCCTCGGCCAAAATCCGGTTCTGGCGTCTCCTGACCCGCTTCAATGATATTCCGGCGGATGTCGCGCGTGCGGGAAAAGAGGTCGAATAGCACATCACCTTCACCGCGCCGGATGGCCCGTTGCAGACCGGCCAAGTCTTCCGAAAAACGTCCCAGCATCTCAAGAACAGCCTCGCGATTGGCGAGGAAAATGTCCCGCCACATGGTGGGATCGGACGCGGCAATGCGGGTGAAATCTCGAAAGCCACTGGCTGAATACTGGATCACTTTTGAGCGTGTATCAGTCTCAAGGTCAGCGACTGTCCCAACAATATTATATGCGATGAGATGGGGAATATGGCTGGTGATCGCCAACACCAGATCGTGGTGGTCGGGGGCCATCACTTCGACATTGGATCCCAGGGTACGCCAGAAGGCTGAGAGTTTCTCTACCGCCTCAGGCGAACTTTTCTCGCTCGGCGTCAGAATGCACCAGCGGTCCTGAAACAGTTCAGCGAAGCCGGCGTCCGGTCCGGAATATTCCGTGCCGGCGACGGGGTGGCCGCCGACAAAGAACCGTCCCTGAGGAATATGCGGTTCCACATCCCTGACAACGCTCTGCTTGACGGATCCGACATCGGTTACGATCGCGCCGTCGGCCAAATGCGGAGCGATGGATTCCGCAATGGCACCCGTTGCCTGAACGGGTACGCAGATGATGACCAGATCCGCACCTTTAACTGCGTCACCGGCCGTCTCCATCACCTCATCGAGAATGCCGAGCTCAACAACGCGCTGGCGGGTTTTCTCAGAGCGAGCTGTGCCGACGATGGTCTTCGCCGCGCCCGAAGCGCGCGTCGCACGGACTAGGGATGAGCCAATGAGCCCGAGGCCGATCACAGCGATGCGGTTGAAAACGGGACCGCTCATGCTGAAGGTCCGCCGGATTTCACGAACGCGTCCAGGGCCTCGACCGTTCTTCGGTTTTCTTCCTCCGTGCCGATGCTCATGCGCATTCTTCGGTTTTCTTCCTCCGTGCCGATGCTCATGCGCAACGCGTTGGGGAAGCCGTATCCGGTCACCCGGCGCAGGATGATGCGGCTTGCCTTCAGCGCGGCATCTGCATCTTGGGCACGCCTACCGTCTTGATCGGGAAAATGAATGAGTATGAAGTTCGCGACGCTGGGGGTCACTTCAAGCCCAAGCCCACGGATGTTTTCTGTCAGCCACGCAAGCCAGTTTTCATTATGGTCGGCGGCCTTCGTCATATGCGCCCTGTCGGCAATGGCCGCTACTCCGGCTGCAATGGCCGGAGCGGACACATTGAACGGACCGCGAATGCGGTTGAGCACATCTGCCACGGGCCCCGGCGCGTAGCACCAGCCCAGGCGCAGAGCCGCGAGCCCATAGATCTTGGAGAAGGTGCGCGTCATCACCGTGTTATCTGTAGTCGCGACAAGCTCAATCCCGGTCTCGTAATCATTGCGGCGGACATATTCCGCATAGGCCGCATCGATCACCAGCAACACCTGCTCCGGCAGTTCCTTGCGTAGCCGCTGCAGTTCGTCATAGGGCAGGTAGGTTCCAGTCGGATTGTTGGGGTTGGCAAGGAATACGACCTTGGTCTTGCTCGTCACTCTCGCCAGGATGGCATCCACATCCGCGCGGCGGTCCTTTTCAGGCGCAATCACCGGCGTGGCGCCATTGGCAAGGATCACGATGCGATAAACCAGAAATCCATGCTCGGTATAGATCGCCTCATCACCAGGCCCGAGATAGGCCTGAGCCAAAAGGCTGAGCAACTCATCAGAACCCGCACCACAGACGATGTGGTCCGGGTTGAGACCGTAAGTTGTGCCGATCGCCTCACGAAGCTCCCGTGCGGAACCATCGGGATAGCGCTCATGCCCAACCGTTTGCTGGAAAGCCTCAAGCGCCGTCGGACTTGGACCCAGTGGAGTCTCGTTGGACGAGAGCTTGATGATCGGCTCGTCGCCCTCTAATTCACTCTCGCCTGGCACGTAGGGCGAAATGTCCAGAATGCCGGGACGCGGTTCGGGGTTCATGGTCTTGGGCTCTTTTTTTCGCGAATGCTTGTAATCTCGCCTTTAGATAGGCCGTGGCCCGTTGGAATTCAAAGGAAAGTTCCCGCAAACGCTTAACCTCGTGGCCAATCAGCCCCTTGACCGCGAGGACAAAAGCCGTCTTTAATCTGATCCAAGTGGTGATTTGGCCGGCCGGCTTGCAGCCACTTTAAAAAAGTCGCTAAAAGGCCGCGTGGAGTTCACCCCGGTCTTGGCACAACGCCCGGCCGGGATTTTTTTACGTGAACGGAAGCGGTCATGGCTGACGTCAAGGAAAAGCCGAAAATGAACACGAACGGCAAGCGGCGTGCGCAGATGCTCGCGCCGGACAGTCTCGTGATGGAATTCGGCGAAGATGAACCGCTCAAGCTCGATTGCGGTGGATCACTCGCATCTTATTCGCTTGCCTACCAGACCTATGGAGAGTTGAACGCGGACAAATCGAACGCAGTACTCGTCTGCCACGCCCTCACCGGCGACCAGCATGTCGCCAACACTCATCCGGTAACGGGCAAAGCGGGCTGGTGGGAAACCATGGTGGGTCCCGGCAAGCCGATCGATACGCGACGTTTCTTCGTCATTTGCGTCAACCATGTCGGTGGATGCATGGGCTCCACCGGACCGACTTCGGTCAACCCGGAGACGGGCCGCGCTTATGGTCTCGATTTCCCCGTTATTACCGTCCCCGACATGGTGCGGGCCGAAGCGCACCTGCTCGACCGGCTCGGCATAGAGCAGCTGTTCTGCGTCGTCGGCGGGTCCATGGGCGGGATGCAGGTGCTTGAATGGGCGGCCAGCTATGGGGACCGCGTGTTTTCCGCTATCCCGATCGCGACCGCAGCACGCCATTCTTCCCAGAACATCGCCTTCCACGAGGTTGGCCGTCAGGCCGTGATGGCCGATCCCGACTGGCGCGCCGGTCGTTATCTTGACGAGGGGACGCAACCGAGCAAGGGCCTCGCGGTAGCGCGGATGGCCGCCCATATCACATATCTTTCCGATGATGCTCTGCACCGCAAGTTCGGACGGAATCTGCAGGATCGCGATCACATTTCATTCGGCTTTGACGCTGACTTTCAGGTCGAGAGTTATCTCCGCCATCAAGGCTTTACTTTCGTCGACCGTTTCGACGCCAACAGTTATCTCTACATGACGCGGGCGATGGACTATTTCGATCTGGCGGCAGATCGTGGCGGGGATCTAGCAAAAGCCTTTGAGGGGACGCAAACACGGTTTTGCTGCGTATCGTTTACGAGCGACTGGCTGTTTCCAACCGAGGAAACCCGCACGGTGGTGCAGGCCCTCAATGCGGTTGCAGCCAATGTCAGCTTTGTCGAGATCGAAACCGATAAGGGACACGATGCATTCCTGCTCGATGAACCGGAGCTGTTCGATGCGGTCTCGGGGTTTCTTTCCGCTGCCGCGCGCACGCGCGGACTTGATATGGCCGATGCGGATCTGTAGGCGCCAATGACTGTTCAACCCACTTCCCTGCAGGCCTCGCGCGTTGATCTGCTTTTGCTTGCCGAGATGGTCAAGCCTGGGTCCCGCGTGCTGGACGTCGGCTGCGGCGACGGCGCACTGTTGCGCATCCTCGCCGAGACACGGCAGGTGGACGGGCGCGGCGTCGAGCTCAGTCAGTCCGGCGTCAATCAGTGTGTAGCGCGTGGGCTTTCGGTTGTGCAGGGTGACGCGGACAAAGACCTTGTCAACTATCCGGACAATGCATTCGACTTTGCGATTTTGAGTCAGACCATTCAGGCGACCCGCCGCCCGCGCGATGTGCTCGATCAACTATTGCGTATCGGCAATCGTGTTATCGTATCGTTCCCGAACTTCGGTCATTGGAACATCCGCACGCAACTGCTGTTCAGGGGTTGCATGCCCGAAACCGAAAACCTCGCCTATAGCTGGTATGATACGCCCAACATCCACTTTTGCACGATCAAGGACTTCAGGGAGCTGTGCCGTGAGTTGGATGCGAAGGTGGAGCGGTCCATTGCGCTCAATGCGCAGGGCGGGCGAATGGGGCTCGGAATTCCCCTGTTCATGCAGAACCTCTTCGGCGAACAGGCTATTTTTCTTTTGGCACGCTGAACTTACTCACAACGCTTGAGTGATCGCGCCGCCAGCGAACCGTCCGGTATCGGATAAAATTTGCCGCGCGCCCTTTCCAGTCCGCGTTCAGGTGTGGCGCCATAGATCTGCTTCGTCGCTTCCACAATATTCACACCGCAAAAGCCAGGCCACAGGACCGTGCCGACGCGTTCCCAGGCAACGGCCGAGCGCAGTAGAATTGGCCAGTTGAACGGCGGCATATAAAGCGCCTGCTCCCAATCGAGGGGCGTAAACATGGCGTCGCGCAGAAGCTTGGTAAGCTGACTTCGGCTGTAAGGACGACCATGACCGAACGGCGTACTGTCGAAGCGAGCCCACAGACCGGTGCGATTGGGCACGACAAAGATGACGCGGCCCTCAGGTGCCAGGACACGCCATACCTCGCGTAGCAGCACGCGTGTATTTTCTGTCGTTTCCACACCATGGAACACCAACATCCTGTCAGCTGAACTATCGGGTAGTGGAAGCTCGTCTTCCTGTACCAGCGCGGCTTGCCGAGGACCGTCTTGTGGCCAGGCGATGATCCCCTGCGAAGCCGGCATCAGAGCGGCAATCCGTTCCGCTTCACTTCTGAAGACGCTCAGATAAGGTGCCGCGTATCCAAGTCCGAACACGCTCATGCCGCTTACGTCTTTCCATCGGGCACGCAGACGCTGCATGACCAGACGGCGCACCACCGCACCCAGCGGGCGGGCATAGAACTCCCTCAGATCTATGATGTCGACATGCATAAGCACAGCTTCCGGCAAGCACTGTTCCGGCGCCCATCGTAACTGCGATGTGACTCGAAATCAGCATGACATTTGAATTGCATTAATCCGGTGCTAGGTTGCGCGCCAGAAAGAGACCTCAATCAAATGGATCTAAAATTATGGCCTCACTCGATATCCACCTGTTTCCTTGCCTGAGCGACAACTACGGCGTTTTGATACATGACGCGGAGAACAATGTTACGGCGTCCATCGACGCGCCGGAGGCGAGCGCTGTCAAAAAGGCGCTGGCTGAAAAAGGCTGGACGCTGACGCATATTCTCACCACGCACTATCATGCTGACCATACCGACGGAAACATGGAGCTCAAGGGCGAGACCGGCTGCATCATTGTTGGTCCGAAGAACGAAGCCGACCGGGTGCCCGGCATCGATGTGCAGGTCGGCGACGGCGATTCCTATGAATTTGGTGCGTTCACGGCAAAGGTGTTCGATACGCCGGGTCACACTGCGGGGCACATCACATATTGGTTTCCGCAGGCCAACGTCGCATTTGCCGGCGATACGCTGTTCACACTCGGGTGTGGACGGCTGTTTGAAGGTACTGCCGAGACCATGTGGACATCGCTTTCGAAGATCAAGGCGCTTCCGCCCGAAACCGTCATCTACTCAGGCCATGAGTACACGCAATCGAATGCGGGTTTTGCACTCACTGTCGAACCGGGCAATGCTGCGCTGCAGGCGCGCGCCAAGGAAATCAGCGACATGCGCTCGCGCGGCGAACCCACCGTTCCGACAACGCTGGTACGCGAACTCGAAACCAATCCGTTCCTGCGTCCAGACAGTCCGGAAATTCAGACCAATCTTGGCATGGAAGGCCGCGAGTTGTGGGAGGTCTTCGGGGAGGTTCGCCGGCGCAAGGACAACGCGTGATGTCGGGGCCTTCAGGTCTTGGGCTTGAAGGCCTTTCGGCTGAGGAGATTGTCCGCCTGCTTGAACTTGAGCGTCACCCGGAAGGCGGACACTATCGCGAAACGTTTCGCGATCAAGGGACGCATGATGGCCGCGCGCACGGCACGGCGATCTATTTTCTTCTTGCCGAAGGTGAGGTCTCGCGCTGGCACCGTGTCGATGCATCGGAAATCTGGCACTGGTACGCTGGCGCTCCCCTTGTGCTGAGCATCGCCGCACCTGAAGCAGCTGCGCATGAAACCGTCCTCGGCAGCAATCTGATGGCCGATGAACGCCCCCAGGCAGTTGTGCCAGCCAACCACTGGCAATCGGCGTGGAGCCTTGGCGCATGGACCCTTGCAGGCTGCACGGTCGCACCGGGTTTCGAATTTGCGAACTTCGAGATGGCACCCGAAGGCTGGGCGCCGGGGATGCTCTAGCCTCGTTGTGGGCTAGACCATGATCTGGCCGCCATTGGCACTCAGTGTTGACCCGGTGATGAAGCCGGCATCGTCTGACGCCAGAAAAACGACACAGCGCGCAATCTCCTCGGGTTCTCCAAGACGGCCAACCGGAATGAGCGGCAGGATCTTTTCCTTCAGAACGTCCTCAGGAACCGCCCGCACCATTTCGGTGCCGATATATCCCGGGCAGATGGCATTGACCGTGATGCCCTTGAAAGCATTTTCCTGAGCCAGCGCCCTGGTGAAGCCGAGCTCTCCTGCCTTGGCGGCGGAGTAGTTGGTCTGTCCCATCTGTCCCTTCTGGCCATTGATCGATGAGATATTGACGATACGGCCGAAACCGCGCTCGCGCATTCCTTCGATCACCGGACGGCACATATTGAACAGGCTGCTCAGGTTCGTGTCGATAACTGCACGCCACTTGTCCACGTCCATGCGATGGAACATCGTGTCGCGCGTGATACCGGCATTGTTGACGACGATCTCCACTGGCCCCAGGTCCTTTTCAACCTGTGCGAGGCCATTGGCACACGCCTCATGGTCGCTCACGTCCCATTTGTAGGCGCCAATACCGGTCTCGTCCTTGAACTTTGCGGCAGCCTCGTCATTGCCGCCATAGTTTGCCGCGACGCTGCATCCACTTTCCTTCAGGGCCTTTGAGATTGCTGCGCCAATTCCACGCGTTCCGCCCGTTACCACTGCTACTCGCGACATGTTAGTCCTCCCTCAGCCACACGCGATTTACCGATTTTTTTGCAAGCTTTCGTCAGTCGCGCTCCACACACATGGCGATGCCCATACCGCCACCGATACACAGGGTGGCAAGGCCCTTCTTGGCATCGCGGGCCTGCATTTCATGCAGCAAAGTGATGAGCACACGCGCGCCTGACGCCCCGATGGGGTGACCGATGGCGATTGCACCGCCCTTCACGTTGACCTTGTCTGTGTCCCAGCCAAGATCCTTGTTCACGGCACACGCCTGTGCGGCAAAGGCCTCATTGGCTTCGATAAGGTCCAGATCATCGGTACTCCACCCGGCATTCTCCAATGCCTTGCGTGATGCGGGGATCGGTCCGGACCCCATAATCGCCGGGTCGACACCGGCATGCGCCCAGGAAGCGATCCGGGCAAGCGGTGTCACGCTGCGCTTTTCGGCCTCGCCTGCGCTCATGAGCACCACTGCTGCAGCGCCGTCATTGATGCCGCTGGCGTTGCCGGCGGTTACGGTGCCGTTCTCACGGTCGAAAGCTGGCCGCAGTTTTGCGATCGCCTCAACCGTCACACCTTCCTTGATGTATTCGTCGTGCTCGACGATGGTCTCGCCCTTGCGCGTCTTGATAGTCACCGGCACGATTTCATCCTGAAAGGCGCCTGCATTCCTCGCAGCTTCCGCCTTGTTCTGAGATGCCGCCGCAAACTCGTCTTGCTCATCGCGCGTGATTTGCCATTTGCGCGCAACGTTTTCCGCCGTTGTTCCCATGTGATAACCGTTAAATGCATCCCACAGACCGTCCTTGATCATGGTGTCGATCATCTTCAGGTCGCCCATCTTGACGCCGTCCCGCAAATACGCGCAGTGCGGCGCCTGGCTCATGCTTTCCTGGCCACCTGCTACGACGATTTCACTGGATCCATCCTTGATCTGCTGGGCACCAAGTGCGACGGCGCGCAGGCCTGAACCGCACAGCTGGTTCATACCCCAAGCCGGGGCTTCGACGGGGATACCCGCGCCAATGGAGGCTTGGCGTGCCGGGTTCTGACCCTGACCGGCTGTGAGGATCTGCCCGAGAATGACTTCGGAAACTTCTCCCGGCTCAATTCCGGCGCGCTCCACCGCGCCCTGGATGGCGACCTGACCGAGATAGTGTGCGGACACACTCGCCAGCGAACCACTAAAGGAACCGACCGGCGTGCGCGCAGCGCCGGCAATAACGATACTTTCCTTGCCACTCATCATACTTCTCCCTGATCAAGAGGCTGGGGCCGCCCCACATCCCTGTTCAAATAACATTCCCCTGACGGTTCGCAAAATACGTTCGCATGTTTCAGCAGCATTGACTGAGATCAATTGGCCTCGCCGCAATTCCTGCTTTCATAGCTTGCGTCTTTACCTTAGCCGCGAAATCTGTGGTGCCATGCACAAAAAATATGCTACTTGTTTCGCAGTGCGGCATAAAGGCTCAATTTTCCTGAGCGGAGAAGAATTCTACCGTGTCTAAAGATACAGCGTCGGATACCGATCCGGTCACAATAAAGAAGTACGCCAACAGGCGACTCTACAACACCGATACCAGCAGCTATGTGACGCTCGACGACCTTGCGGAAATGGTTCGGGTGGAACGGGACTTTATCGTGCACGACGCCAAGACCGGCGAGGATTTGACCCGCGCGGTCCTGACCCAGATTATTGTTGAGCAGGAAAGCCGGGGACAAAACCTGCTACCGGTCAAATTCCTGCAACAGCTCATTCGTTTTTACGGCAACAACATCGAGCGGTTGGTTCCCAGTTATCTCGAGTTCAGTCTGGATGCACTGACACGCGAGCAGGATCGTTATCGCAAGCAATTCGCTGACACGTTTGCCGCGCCTCCACTGGGAATGATGCAGGAACAAGCGCGCCAGAATTTCGCGATTTTTGAGCGCGCCCTGGGAATGTTCAATCCATATGGCAAGAACGAAGCTGGCCCGGAGGGCGAATCCCGGAACGATAACACGCCGGCCAAAGCAGGTGCTCCAGGGCAAAAGTCCGATGAGATTGAGGACCTGAAAGCGGAGCTCGCTGCCATGCAGGACAAGCTCGAGAAGATATCCAAGGATTAACCCCGCGCGCCTGTCGGTCCGTTGGGCTTCTACGAGGCCTTCTTTGTCGCGGGTCCGTTCGTCGTTGTCTGTTCAAAGTCAATCAGTTTCGGTTCGCCCAAATGGAACCCCTGGAGATAGGACACGCCGGCCTGCTCTGCCAATTCGGCTGTTGCTTCGTCGGTCACCCATTCGGCAACCGTCTCCATGCCAAAATTGCGAGCGAGATCCACAAGCGCGCGAACAAGGATCCGGTCTTCCTGACTGTTGGGCAGATTTTTTACGAACGATCCGTCAATTTTGACCAGATCGAAGTCGAGCAGCTTCAGGTTTCTAAACGAAGAGTAACCCGCGCCGAAATCATCGATCGCCACCCGGCACCCCAACTCCTTCAGAGAATTCACGAATATAATCGACTCGTCGATGTCCGCGATGGCAGTTGTCTCGGTAATCTCAACCATCATGCGCTCTGTCAGGGAACGGTCTCCGTTGGTCAGCGTGCGCAACAGTTCGATCCAGGTTGGGTCCGATGCCGTTTCAGCCGATACATTGAGCGAAATACTGATATTTTGCGTAGCCTGGAGAATGGTCATGGTGAGTTCGAGGACGCGATGGTCGATAAGGCGCACCAGCCCGAGATGTTCGGCAACTGGGATGAATTCACCCGCGGGAACAATGGTCCCGTCCGTTTCACGCATTCGCAGCAGCGCTTCATAATATACCGGTTTTCGCAAACCCGCGCTGTAAATGGGTTGCAGTGCGAGGATCATCCGCCGCTCATTCAACGCCCGGATGATCCGGTCTGCCATAACGACATTCTTTCGCCGTTGAGAGTCGCGTGCTTCGCTTGGCTCATAGATGCTGACCGGATTGCCGGCAGATGCCTTGGACCGTTCAAGTGCCTCAAGGGAACGAGACAGGATAAGCGGCACGGTGTCGGCCTGTTCGGGGATGAGAATGCATCCCTGGCAAATACCTGCTGCAAGCGCGCCGGCAGAACTCTCAATCACTGAATCGCGGATCGCGTCATTGAATCGCTTCGCGATGATCGGCAACTGGTCTCGCCCGCTATGGCGAAGCATCAAACCGAACTTGTTTGAGCTGTACCGGCCGATGGCGTCACCGTCACGCAGACCAGACCGCAAACGCTGGCCAACGATTTGGATCAATTCATCGCCGATGTCGAAGCCATAGACTTCATTCACATGCGAGAGATTGTTGACCGCGACCATGATGAAGGCGCCGGTACTCTTGTCCTGTTTGATGTCTTCCAATGCCTTGGCCATTTCATCGACCAGGGCGATGCGGTTGAGGTGGCCGGTCAATTCGTCGTGACGGCTGAGGTGCTGAAGACGTTGCTCTTCCTGATAGCGCTGATTGATTACGCGGACGACACCATGTGCGTAGGCGGGCTGTCCAAGTGGACCCGAAAAGCACCTGCCATAATCCTCAATCCACAGAACCGCAGAGTTTCTGCGGCCGTTGGGACGCAGTTTGTACTGAACCGAGTAGGGAATGCCGCTCCCTTCATCCGCGCTGGCTGCAGAGCGAATTGCCTCATATCGCTGGTTTGCGAACTCCGGGTCGATCAGCTGATGAAAAGCTGCACCGCTGGTAAGGTTGTTGGGTGAGGTGACGCCAAGCACCTGCGGTGCATTGTCCGCCCAAACGATTGCATCGCTTGCGAAATCCCACCGGTAACAGGTTTCATCAGCAGCGCTCAGGATAGAGACAAGATCGATTCCAAGCGTAGGTGACACATGCGCGCCGGTGGCATCCCTTTCCGCATGGGCGGAAGGTGCTGGCATGGCACCAGTTTGATTGTCCGTTTTTTGCTGCGCGGTGTTCACGCGGCGACTCCCGAATTTTGCGAGAGGTGTCTTTTCCGGATTCACGCGGTTTGCGCGAGTATTTCCAAAGGCAACACTTGGTTGGCCCAACTCTCTACTTTGCGTGAGAATAAGGGACAAGTCTTAAGAATGGACAAACCTTAACAGTCCGTTCTGGCCCGGGAATTGCGACGAGATGGGTGAAATGTCGCAAAATGAGACAAGGAGCCCGTTTCGGTTAAGTGGATGGAGATAAGAGGTACCAGCCAATCGAACTCAGCAGGCCATGGAGGCCGGCAGCGGCATACTGCGCCGGAGTCTGCGAGCCGGGCATTGACGGTCTCTGTTGAATCCGTCGCACGCAGACCACAACGCCGTTCTCAGGCAGCCAATCCGAACCGTCGCGCATCTGCGTTTCTTTCCCATCTGACCGTTCAGTATAACGACAAGGCTACTCTTAACCGTGAGAGGGCCGAGCGGATCTCATTGGCCGTGTCGGCCTATTCTGCTGAGTCTCGCAAGCGATCAGCGCCTTGTCCTGCAAAAGAACGAATGGCGTGAATTTGAGAATTTGACCTCCCAAGCCAGGCCCCGTCCCCTAATCCCCGGGCCTGGCGCAGCCATCACCCTCATTTTTTATCGGTTTAGTAGTGCTGCGGTCCAACCGCGAAATCACGTCTTGCGGCGCGAATCGTCACTGAAAAACCGGCTACGACATCGATTAGGGTAATGAGCGTAATAAAGAAGAACAGTGACGTCGCCGCCTCGGGTACGACCAGAAATTCAATCAGGCAAACGATAAACACTATCGTGGACAGTGCATGGTCGATCAGCGAGTTGCCGCCTGTACGGGTGGCTTTGAGGATTTCAATGAACAGAAGGAACAATGTGCCCGCCACGATCGCGTCGCTAAGGGTAAATGTCCAGACTGCGCCCGAAATCATGGGGACTTGAAAGACTGTGGTGTCCAGAGGTGTGCCTGTTACGAAGACGATCACATTGTATGCGATCACCGAAAGAAGCAGGAACGGCAACACGAGGATCATGGCCTCATCCCTCCGCAGCTAGAATTCGTCCTTGGGCTCCAGAATTTGACGGCCTCGGTACATGCCCGTCTTAAGGTCGATATGGTGCGGTCGGCGCAACTCGCCGCTTTCCTTGTCCTCGACATAGGTCGGGTTCTTCAATGCGTCGGTCGACCGGCGCTGTCCGCGCGTCTTGGGCGACACTTTTCTCTTGGGAACAGCCATCAGCTCTCTCCTATAAGAACTAAATCCCTTTGGGCGCGTCCCTCATGGCACGGCGCGTCTCGATCCGGGAATGTCTCATCCGGGCGAGGACGGGGATTAATCGGCGTCCTTATACACTATTTGCACGCGAATGCCAGAGGTTGCGGCGTGGCCCGCATCAGTTGGTGTAAATACAATCCAGGGGTGCGCCCCCGGCCTTGAGGCGCTTTTCCATCTTCAGCGCGAGCCGACGCGTTTTCGGACCAGGGCGCCCCGCGTTTCGAACATGTGGGTTGGGCAGTGCGGCGGCGAGTTGCGAGGCTTCGCGTCGCGTAAGTTTCGCGGCACTACTGCGAAAATGGTGTCGTGCCGCCGCCTGTACGCCGAATACACCAGGCCCCCACTCAGCGACATTGAGATATATCTCCAGCATCCGCGGCTTGGACCACACCATGCTTGCCACATAGGCCAATGGAATTTCGATAGATTTCCGCACATAGCTTCTGTCTGGCCACAGAAACAGGTTCTTGACCGTTTGCATCGGAATAGTACTTGCTCCGCGCGGCCCCCGGCCAGTTTTCTCTGCGCGCTCGAAGGCGTCCTCAACCTCTGCCCAGTCAACACCCCAGTGACGGCAGAATCGAGCGTCTTCAGATGTCACCACCGCGCTTACCAGATATGGGGAAATCTGGTCGAGCGGCACCCACTTGTGCTTCAGCGTCCGTCCCGCAAGTGCATTTGCGACCATCAGAGTGGAATAGGGCGGGTTGATGAAACGGTAAGCCAGAACAACGCACAGCAACGCGATGAGCACCACCGCCCCGAGCTTGGCGAGTAATCTGAAAATGCCTTTGGTCCGGGTGGACATGGCGCCCTTGTACCCTCTCCGTGTTTCGTGCTGCAACATCCAGCGACTTCCAGTGCAAATTCCATACAACGGGGCAATCAGCTTGCGATATGTTGGTTAAATGACTTTTGACAAAAAACTAAGCGCCATTGCGATGCGCGTTGAGCAAAGACTTGCAGATTTTCTGTCCGGCACACGCGGGCCTGCCGCGCCGCCTGAAAAGTTGGCGGAAGCCATGCGATACGCGGCACTCGGCGGCGGCAAGCGGCTGCGGCCTTTCCTGCTGGTTGAGTCCGCATCAATTTTCGGAGTGAGACTCGAAAATGCATTGGATGCTGCCGCCGCGCTCGAATGCGTACACAACTATTCGCTCGTTCATGACGACTTGCCGGCCATGGATAACGACGCGATACGGCGCGGACGCGATACCGTTCACATAGCCTTTGATGAGGCCACCGCTATCCTTGCCGGTGACGGACTGCTGACGCTTGCGTTCGAAATTCTGGCAGCACCCGAAACCCATTCCGATTCGGCTGTACGCGGGGAGTTGGCATTGGGACTGGCGCGTGCGTCTGGATGGGCGGGAATGGCGGGAGGGCAGTCACTCGACCTCGAAGCAGAGGGCAAATCCCTCACTGTGGATGAAATCAGGCGTTTGCAGGCCCTCAAGACCGGCGCACTGATAGAATATGCCTGTACTGCAGGCGCCGTGCTTGGCCAAGCTATTGGCAAGGACCGGGCAGCGCTTGAAGCATATGGACGGCTGTTGGGTCAGGCATTCCAGCTCGCGGACGATCTGCTTGATGTGACCGGTGACGCAGCCAAGCTCGGCAAAAAGGCGGGCAAGGATCAGGACGCCGGAAAGGCGACACTTGTCTCAACACTGGGGATTGAGAAAGCCAGGGCCGAACTCTCCCGCCTTGAAACAGAAGCCATCACCACGCTGGAGCGGTTCGGTGAGCGAGCCGACAGCTTGCGGGAAACCGCGCGCTTCGTCAGCCACCGTGAGCATTAGCCGGAACGCCGCCGGACTTCGCGGTTCCAAAACGGCGTTCGATATAGTCAGCGACAATGACCTTGAACTCATTGGCGATGTCCGCGCCGCGTAGGGTCATTGCCTTCTTTCCGTCAATAAATACCGGTGCCGCCGGTTGTTCACCAGTGCCGGGGAGGGAGATGCCTATATCGGCGTACTTGCTCTCGCCGGGACCGTTCACGATGCAACCCATGACAGCCACGTTCAGCGTCTCGACACCGGGATAGCGCGCGCGCCATTCAGGCATTGAGGTGCGCAAATGTTCCTCGATGTCCTTTGCCAGTTCCTGAAAGACGGTGCTTGTCGTGCGCCCGCACCCGGGGCATGCCGCTACTTCAGGTGCGAAGGAACGCAGACCCATGGACTGGAGTATGTCCTGGGAGACGCGCACTTCCAGCGTTCGGTCGCCGCCGGGTTCTGGCGTCAGTGATACACGGATCGTATCGCCGATGCCTTGCTGCAGCAAAATTCCCAGCGCCGCTGAGGAGGCGGCAATGCCCTTAGGGCCCATGCCCGCTTCGGTAAGACCCAGATGGAGTGCGTAGGAACTGCGCTCGGCAAGCATACGGTAAACGCTGATAAGGTCCTGAACGGCGCTTACCTTGGCCGACAGGATAATACGGTCCTTGCCGAGCCCAAGGTCTTCCGCACGCGCCGCGCTCAGTAAGGTAGACTGTACCATCGCCTCGTGCAGCACATCGCGGGCGTCGCGGGGCTCGGGGAGAGCTGCATTTTCATCCATCAAGTGGGTGAGCAACTCCTGGTCGAGGGAGCCCCAATTGACACCGATACGTACGGGTTTTGCGTATTTAAGCGCGGTCTCGATAATGGCGGAGAATTGCGGGTCGCGCTTGTCCTTGAAACCTACATTGCCGGGATTGATACGGTATTTATCGAGCGCCTCCGCGCATCCAGGGTGATCCGCCAGCAGTTTGTGGCCGATATAGTGAAAATCGCCAACAATCGGCACATCGATGCCTTGCGCGCGCACTGCGTCGCGAATATGGGGTACGGCTGCTGCCGCCTCGTCCCGGTCGACTGTAATGCGGACGAGCTCTGAGCCCGCGCGCGCGAGGTCTGCTATCTGCCTGGCCGTCGCCTGCACGTCGGCCGTGTCCGTGTTGGTCATGGACTGCACCACGATGGGTGCCGTCCCCCCAACGATTACCCGCGAGACCAAAACGGGTGTTGTGGCATGTCTCTTGATGCTGGCGTCGCTCATCGGCGGTTCTCACATGGCAAAACATTGCCGGAATTACTCATTCTGGCTTCCTAGATAGGCTAATCCGGTACACTTTGGCCAGTGATTGGCAAAATGCCCCTTCGGTGCCGGAATTGAAGCCCATCATACGTGTCTTGTATGGAGACCATGCGACCACGCACCACTCTTTGGGGCGTAGGCTCAACCCGTGATATTGTGCTATGCGTCATTTTTTGACGAGGGAAGGTGCCGTGATGCGAATGGTGCATCCGGCAAAGAGTTGAAAAGGCATGCAGTTGTGACTTCGGAAACAGCAAAACGCTATTGCCTGATTGGCGCGGGTGCGTGCGGGCTGGCGGTTGTCAAAAATTTTGCCGAGCGCGGCATTCCATTCGATTGTTTTGAGAAGGAATCCGACGTCGGCGGCATCTGGAATCCTGACAGCCCATCGCACGTCTATGAAACAATCTGCCTGAATACCTCACGCTCGCTCTCCAAATATGTCGATTTCAATATGCCCAAGGGCTCTCCACAGTTCCTGAGCAAGGATGCGGCACTCGACTATGTACGTTCCTACGCACGCCATTTCGGGCTCTATGACCGGATTACGTTCAACACGATCGTTGAGAACGTCGAAAGGCACGACGACAAATGGCTGGTCACTGTTTCGGGCGACAAGCGCCCCAGGGTCTATGACGGCGTGGTCGTTTCAAATGGTCACCACTGGGACCCGAGCACTCCAGACTATCCGGGCAATTTCACCGGCGAAACCCTGCATGCGATCGATGTGAAAACCCGCGACCAGTTGCGCGACAAACGGGTACTCATTGTTGGTGCCGGCAATACGGGATGTGACCTGGCGGCGGATGCCGCTTATTTGTCGCGTTCGGTGGATCACTCCATGCGGCGCACTTACTATTTCCTCCCTAAATTTGCATTCGGTCGCCCCATGGACAAGTGGCTCGACCGTACCCAGCGCTGGCCGGTGCCCCGCAGGGTCCTGCGCTGGGTGTACGGCATGGCGATTTATTGTCTGGTCGGGCCATATGAGCGCCTGGGATTGCCGAAACCGGACCACAAGATATTGGAATCCCATCCCAACTCTGCGCCCGCTTATCTCGACCATCTGGCGCACAAGCGGATCAAGCCCCGCCGGGATGTCGCGCGGTTCGAGGGCAAGAAGGTTGTGTTCACCGACGGCGAGGAGAGCGAGGTTGATCTCGTTGTCTACGCCACGGGCTACCACCTCTCCTTTCCGTTCATGGATAAGAGCTACATTGCCAATGAGGACGGCTCCTCACCTCTTTTCCTGAATATCTGCCATCGAGAGCTGGACAATTTGTTCGTGTGCGGGCTGCTGCAGCCAGCAGACGGTGGTTTCTGGCAACTTGCCGACTATCAGGGCCAATTGATCTCGGCCTTTGTTGTTGCTCAGGAGCTTGCACCGGAAAAAGCTGACTGGTTCCGCAAATACAAGGCCACGGTCACGCCCGACGTGTCCCACGGTGTGAATTACATCGATTCACCCCGCCACAAGCTTGAGGTGCAGCATTATCGCTACCGGACATACATCAAGAAGCTGCTGAAGAAATTCGGTTCCGTGGCATCCATGTCCTACCCTGTTCCGCCGCCGCCGCCGACCGCAAAACCGGTACATGCGGCAAAGGGTAAGCAGCCGCTTCAGCCGGCGGCTTGATCACGCCACTCTCGCGCTTTTAGATACTTGCTGAACGACGGAGTGCGGGCATGGACCCCAAGATCGAGGTCATCGACGCCGATATCACCACATTGGACGTGGAGGCGATCGTCAATGCGGCCAACGAGACGCTTGCGCCGGGGGGCGGGGTATGTGGAGCCATTCACGCAGCTGCCGGGCTGGAGTTGGCGAAAGAATGCGCAATGCTTGGTGGGTGCCCAACGGGCGACGCCCGTCTTACCAAAGGCTACAACCTTCCTGCCAAATGGGTGATTCATGCGGTTGGCCCTGTCTGGGGTGGAGGTGAGAATCGTGAGGATTCTGCACTGCACGGCTGCTATTCCAAATCCTTGGAGTTGGTGCGCGCGAATGAACTGACTTCAATTGCATTTCCTGCAATTTCTACCGGCATCTACGGGTTTCCAGCCGCACGCGCCGCGCAAATTGCTGTCGACGCAGTGACCGGAAATATCAGGGCTCATCGGGGCTCTGGCAAGATGAACACAATCGAGCGTGTAATCTTTTGTTGCTTTGGCGCGGAATCGGTTGAGCTGCATGAAGCCGCTCTAGCAGCATTGCGTAGTGCGAGCTAGAGTATCTCAGAGCTTCAACCCATTTCCCCCGACAAATACGGAACGCGAAAATGCCACTTCCATCTATAGCCATCCTCATGCCTGGCGACATGGGCCATGCTGTCGGGAGAGTTCTGCAAGAACACGGCCATCGTGTTCTGACCTGCCTCGCCGGGCGCAGCTCTCGCACGCGTGGTCTTGCGGAAGAGGCGGGGCTTGAAGATGCCGCTGACCTCATCGCTCTCGTCAGTGACGTTGACATGGTGCTTTCCATTCTGCCGCCTGACCGGGCACTGGCACAGGCCGAAGCTGTTGCAGAGGCGATGGGAGAGGCAGGACAGACGCCTGTCTATGTCGACTGTAACGCCATATCGCCCGATCTCACCACAAAGGTTGGAGAGGTGATTTCGGCTGCGGGCGCGCCTTATATTGACGGGGGCATTATTGGGCTGGCGCCAGGCAAAGGTACGGGAACGCGGTTTTATGTCAGCGGGCCGGATACGTCCTCCATGGAGGCGCTCGACGGTAAGGGCATTGAGGTGCTTACGCTTGGAAGTGAAATCGGCGCCGCTTCAGGCCTGAAGATGTGTTACGCGGGGCTTACCAAAGGCCGGTGGACCCTGCAGACGGCCGTGTTGCTTGCAGCCGAACAACTCGGATTAAGCCAGGCCCTGGCGCGTGAGTTTGAGTTCAGCCAGCAAGCCGAATACAAGATCATGCGCGAACGCGTGCCGCGCCTGCCGGCCGACTCTGAGCGCTGGATTGCCGAAATGGAAGAAATAGCGGCAACGTTTGCCGGTGCCGGTGTGCCACCCGGCTTTCATGAAGGGGCGGCGGAAATCTTCCGGGTCCTGGCAAGAACGCCATTTGCGCAGGAAACCCGCGAAACGATCGACGCGAGTCGAACGCTTGAGGAGGCGGTTCGCGTCTATGCGGAACATCTCCCCGGTAGGATTGAGACCGAATAAAGACCGCAATTGGCCCTATCGATCGGGTATGTTTCGGCTCGAATCATCCGCGTCGTATCGTGCGTAGTATTGTTGCGCGGGTTGCTTTTATAGACGGCAGGGAAGCACCAAAAGCATGGCGGCAGCGCCTATCATCGTCTGGTTCAGACAGGATTTGCGGCTTCATGACCACGCCGCGCTCGCAGCGGCGGTCGCAGCTGGCGCGCCTGTAGTCCCTGTCTATGTGTTTGACGAGGAAAGTCCGGGAAAGTGGATGCCGGGCGCGGCAAGTCGCTGGTGGCTGCATGAGAGCCTGAAGAGCCTTGATACCAGCCTGCGCAAACGTGGCAGTCATCTGGTTCTCGCGCGCGGTCCGGCACCGGCTGTTCTCGCCGATTTAGCGCGGGAGACAGGCGCGAGGGCAATCTACTGGAGCCGCGGATACGAACCCTGGGCCGTACGGCTTGAGCGCGCGCTTTATCGCACGCTTGAAGGGGTGGGCGTGCGCTGCCGGAGGTTTTCAGGTTCCCTGCTGTTTGAGCCGGAAGACATCAAGTCCGGGGTCGGCGAGCCCTACAAAGTATTCACGCCATTTTATAAGGCCTGTCTGAATGCAGCTCAGTCCGTACAGCTGCACAAAGCAATAGGATCAATGCCGCGCGTGCCCGATCGAATAGAGAGTGACGCGCTTGAAAGTTGGGAGCTTCAACCTAAAAACCCCGATTGGGCGGGTGGTATTTCCGCTGCCTGGACGCCGGGCGAGGCGGGGGCGAACGCGCGGCTCGATGCTCTCGCGGGTGGGCTCCTGAAAGGGTACCGGACGAATCGCGACTTGCCCGGTATCGATGGAACGTCACGGCTCTCGCCGCATTTGCATTTCGGGGAAATCAGCCCGCGGCAGGTTTGGAATGCGGTTGTAAACGCGGCGGATGCGAAGGGAGGCAGCCTGGATGCGGATTCGGAGAGCTTCCTGCGCGAACTCATCTGGCGCGAGTTTTCGCATCATTTGCTGTTTCACTGGATGCACTTCCCCGAAAAACCGTTCCGGCATGAATTCACGAGATTTCCGTGGGACAATGACCCACGCCTGCTCGCCGCCTGGCAGCAGGGCCGCACCGGCTATCCGATCATTGATGCCGGAATGCGGGAACTCTGGACGACGGGCTGGATGCACAATCGTGTGCGTATGATCGTTGCATCATTTCTCGTGAAACATCTGCTTATTCCCTGGCAGGATGGCGCACGCTGGTTCTGGGACACGCTTGTTGACGCAGATCTCGCCAACAATTCAGCGAGCTGGCAATGGGTCGCAGGATGCGGTGCCGATGCAGCACCCTATTTCCGCATTTTCAATCCCGTGCTTCAGGGCAAGAAATTCGATCCCGATGGCTTGTATGTGAAGGCGTGGGTTCCGGAACTGGCCAAGATGCCACTTGCACGCATCCATGATCCCTGGAAGGCAAAAGCTCAAATTCTTGAAAAGGCGCGTGTGAAAATTGGGGAGACTTACCCCGCGCCCATTGTCGCACTTGATGCCGGGCGCAAACGCGCGCTTGAGGCCTATGAGGTCTTGAAAGAACCGGCCGACTGAACTCGATCCTTCCTTGTCCTCTTTCGGGAACCGACAAAGTGACCGCATATCCCCTTGCAGACGACGCTGCTACCGCGCAAGTTAATGGGCAAAATCGGGTCGACGCGTGAGGAGTGAAGGGATGTCCAAGCTGAAAGAATACAAGACCCATATCGGGGGACAATGGGTCACTGCGGACAGCGGCGAGACATTCGAAAGCGAAGACCCTTATACGGGCGAACCCTGGGCGCTCATCCCCAAATGCGGTGCGGAAGACGTGGATAAGGCCGTGAAGGCGGCCTATGCGGCATGGGACTCCGGGCCCTGGGCGGAAATGACCGCGACGGCACGCGGGCGCCTGATGCGCAAACTAGGAGACCTGATCGCCGCCAACGCGGACGATCTGGCTCAGATTGAAGTGCGCGACAATGGCAAGCTCATTTCCGAGATGGGTGCGCAATGCAAGTACTTGCCTGAATGGTACTATTTCTACGGCGGGCTTGCCGACAAGATCGAAGGGTCGGTCATTGCAACGGACAAGCCGGACACGTTCAATTACACGTTGCGCGAGCCGGTTGGCGTCTGTGCGATGATAACACCGTGGAATTCACCGCTGCTGCTTGTGGGATGGAAATTGGCGCCAGCGCTAGCTGCAGGCTGTACCTGTGTCATCAAGCCCTCGGAGTTCACATCCGCATCGTTGCTTGAATTCATGAAGCTGGTCGAGGAAGCCGGTTTTCCGCCCGGTGTCATTAACGTGGTTACGGGCACCGGCAAGGAAGCGGGCGAACCGCTTGTGACACACCCGCAAGTCGCCAAAGTGGCGTTTACGGGCGGGGGGCTGACGGGCCGGCGCGTTTACGAACAGGCGGCACAGGGGCTTAAGAAGGTTTCGCTCGAACTCGGTGGCAAGTCTCCCAATATCGTCTTCGACGATTGCATTTTGGAGGACGCGGTCAATGGCGCCATTTCCGGCATCTTTGCCGCCACGGGGCAGACATGCATCGCGGGGTCCCGGCTGCTGGTGCAGGAGTCAATCCATGATGCGTTTATGGAAAAACTGATCGAAGTTGCTTCGTCCGCACGCATGGGTGATCCGAAATTGCCGGATACCCAGGTGGGCCCGGTCACGACGCCACCGCAATATGAAAAGGTGCTTGAGTATATTGGCATCGCCAAGGACGAGGGCGCGACCTGTGTGCTGGGTGGTGGCCCAGCTGGTGCTGATGAGGGAGGCGGGAAGTATTTCGTCAAGCCGACGATATTCGACAATGTCACCAACGATATGCGCATTGCCCAGGAAGAGGTATTCGGTCCGGTCCTGTCAGTGATCACGTTCAAGGACGAAGAGGATGCGATCCAGACCGGCAACGATGTAATCTACGGGCTCGCGGCAGGCGTGTGGACGCAAAATCTCAACCGCGCGACTATCATGGCCAGGCGCCTTCGCGCGGGAACCATCTGGGTCAACACCTATCGCGCCGTATCTGTCACCGCGCCGTTCGGTGGTTACAAGCAATCGGGCATCGGGCGCGAGAACGGGCAGGAAGCCATCGAGCAGTACCTGCAAACCAAGAGCGTTATGATCAACACCGGCAAGGGCTCAGGCAATCCGTTTGTCATGAAGGTGGCCGGGTCATCTTGAGGGCAGATCCAACGGTATTTGCAAACTCAGGATCTACAAACGACTGTCATTCTGAATTTCTGGTTTTTCAGGAATTTGAAAAGCACGAGGGGAAGGGAGCTTAAATGCGCTTCAAGAAACGGCGTGAGGCTTTTCGCGCAATGTTGGAGGGAGAAAGATGCGTACATCCTGCGTCCGTTTTCGATCCAATTTCTGCACGCATTGCCGAGGATCTGGGATTTGAAGCTGGGATGTTCGCTGGTTCCGTTGCGGCGTTGACGGTTCTTGGAGCGCCCGATCACATCGTAATCACCATGAGCGAGTTTGCAGACCAGTGCCGGCGCATCTGCCGTGCGGGTGAATTGCCCCTCATGGTCGATGCCGATCACTGCTACGGCAACGCGCTCAATGTCATGCGTACCGTTGAGGAGTTGGAAACGGCCGGGATTTGCGGCATGTCCATCGAGGACACCGTGTTGCCAATGGAGTACGGTAGCCCGCGCGAAGTCACTTTCACCTCAGTCGAGGAAGGTGTCGGCAAGATGAATGCGGCCATCGATGCGCGTCGAGACACGGGGCTCGCGATTGTCGGGCGCACGAGTGCCATGTGGAAGAGCACTACTGATGACGCGTTGGAACGCATTATGGCTTACGAGAAATGCGGCGTTGATGCGATCTTCCTGGTGGGTGTGAAGACCAGAGAGCAGCTTGAGGCGGCTGCAAATGCCGTCAAGCTGCCGCTGGTCATCGGCGGAGCGGGACCGGAGATCATGGATCTCGACTATCTTTCCGCCAACAATGTGCGCATCTGTCTGCAAGGCCACCAGCCTATCGCCGCCGCCTATAATGCAGTCTACAATACCATGAAGGCCCTGCGCGAGGGGACCAAACCAGCGGATTTGAAAGGCCTGCCACCGGGAGAGTTGACGGCGGCGGTCAAGCGTAACGCCGACTACGAACGCTGGATTGATGAGTTTTTAGGTGGAAAATAGATACACTTCAGAAACATATATGTTGAGACAGGCGAATTCGGGTGTCCATTTTTTGTCGCGATGGTGCTATTGATTGGGCTCGGAATCTGGGAGGAATAGAATCATGCGCGCACTGCAATCAATGATTTTTGCGCTTATGGCATTTGCCGCGATCTCACAGTTCGGATCGAGCACAGCTCATGCGGCGAGCGCGGCACAAATCGACGCGGATTCACGGGCAACACTCGATCGATTCTTTGCACGCGTGGTCAGTGGCCGCGAGCTGGCCAACAAGGCGCAGGCGATCCTGATTTTTCCGTCCATCGTCAAGGCGGGCATCGGCATTGGCGGTGAATACGGCGAAGGTGTCTTGCACGTGCGGGGACAGAACTCCGGCTACTACAACATCATCGGCGCCTCGGTGGGTTTCCAATTCGGTGTGCAGACCCGCTCAATTGTCATCATGTTCATGACGCCTTCAGCTCTTGCCGGCTTTCGGGCGCGCTCAGGCTGGGAAGTTGGCGTGGACGGTTCGGTTACGCTGATCAATGTGGGTGCGAGCGGGCGCGTAAACACCAATAACATTCTCGATCCGATCATCGGCTTCGTCTTCAACGAAAAAGGGTTGATGTACAATCTGACATTGGAAGGCACAAAAATTTCGCGGTTCAACCCGCGCTGAAACTCATGATGAGGGGATATTCAATTCCGTCTTCGTCATTCCAATTCAAATTTTCTTCGGGCTACCGCTTGCCGTAGACGCCTAAATGGCCTTCAATTGACGGGTTCGATCGAAACTCCTTCAGCCTGCAGACAAATGTCCTCCGATCCGTCACACGCACCGCTTTCACCCTATACCGTGCTCGATCTTACCCGTGTTCGATCGGGCCCCACATGTGTTCGCCAACTCGCGGACTGGGGTGCGAATGTCATCAAGATTGAAGAACCCGGTGGTGACGATTCCGGTGGCATGGGAGGTCCGCGTGCGGGGCCGGACTTTCAAAACCTGCACCGCAACAAGCGCGGCTTTACGCTCAACCTCAAGTCGGATGAAGGCGTCGCGGTTTTTAAGAAGCTTGCGGAGAACGCCGACGTCGTGGTGGAGAATTTCCGACCCGGCGTGAAGTCCCGTCTGGGCATCGACTATGAGAGCCTCAAGGCGGTAAACAAGAAGCTGGTCTACGCGTCGATTTCCGGTTTCGGGCAGGATGGACCCTATCGGGATCGCCCCGGTTTCGATCAAATCGCTCAGGGTATGGGCGGGCTTATGTCCATTACCGGTAAGCCGGGCGAGGGGCCAATGCGCGTTGGTATTCCCGTTGCCGATCTGACCGCCGGGTTGTTCTGTGCACAGGCGGTCCTGATGGCGTTGCTGGAGCGCGAACGCTCCGGCGAGGGACAATGGGTGCAGACATCGTTGTTGCAGGCGCAGGTCTTCATGCTCGATTTCCAGGCGGCACGTTGGCTGATGGCGAACGAGATACCACCCCAGGCTGGCAACAATCATCCAACCAGCATCCCGACCGGCGTGTTCAAGACGAGCGACGGCTATATCAATATCGCCTGCTCCGGTCAGCACATGTGGGAGTTGTTGAAGGA